>UEXM01000938.1_pt1 | contig 27515 bp, 23 predicted proteins | sample 1796661 | NCBI WGS metagenome assembly UEXM01 (sample SAMEA4772469, study PRJEB27181) | metagenome
TTTCTGATGACTTGTCCATCTTGGTTCCACCTACATTCTTCATTCCGTAAGCCCAGCTGGCTTCACGAATTTCATAATTGTCATATAGGTCTCGTATTTCGGGACAGTCGTTGTACGACAATACCCAACTGGTTCGTTCGCTGAGGATGTCATACAGGGCTCTGTGATCAAAGCCTGCGTGCGTGTTGCCCCTATCACCATATAGCTTGTCCTTATCTTCTCCAAGCAGGTATGGTGGGTCGCAGTATAGAAATGCGTCAGGGTGTCTGTTAATTGAAGTCTTAAAGTTTTCACAGCTTACTGCTAGGTTTGGCTCTCGGAAGTTGTATATCCGGTCAATGGAACTATCAGTGAAGCGTTCATAAGATGCCCGTTTTGACCAGCCTCCAGAGAATGTTGCCCCTGAAAAGCTGCTCCGATTGATTGCGTAGAACTTGGCTGCATTGGTGAAAGAGAAGCGGTCGCCCTCTCTCAGCTCATTCCGAAGACACACAAAATCTTCCTTTAGAAGTCCTCGCTTTCCTTCAAAGTCGGGATGCTCTTTTCGGTAAGAGTCTGCACAGATTGCCAATAAGCGAGGGTCTGCTAATAGGGCGTTCCAGAACCACACAAGGGGTTCAAAGACATCGTAAGCATGGACCGGTATGCCTCTGCCAGCAACGGCAAGCTCCACCGACCCACCCCCAAGGAACGGGGAGCAAAGCTCCTCGCAGTCCTCGGGGATGAGTGGCAGAATGTGCTTTACAGCACGAGATTTACCACCCGGATACCGGAGTGGAGTCTTAGGCATTCATCAACTCGTTGAATGCGCTATCAACTGAATCTCCTTTGTTGGTGTTATACTGTACGGTCTCCGTAGAGTTGCCCTCAGCATTTACACCTCCAGACATAAACTCATCCAGAAGCGCCTGAACTTCGCTTGAGGACTTACGCTCAAACAGTTCCATAATCTCTTGAATTGAGTTTAGGTATGTCGTAGTTGCATCCGCATCCTCAGAGAGGGGGGACGGACGACGACGGGGCTGCAGCTTGGTCTGCGGGAACGACGCGCCTGGCGGCTTGCCGTAATTCAGAACCAAGTCGGTTCCCTCTTCGGTATCAGTAATATCTCCATAGTCTGGGTTTAGCACTAGATTGAGCAGACTCTCGTAAGCAGTCTTACCATAGCCCCACCAGCGAACACCGTCAGCCTCCTCACCACGGACGAGAACCGGGCTAAAGAAACGCTGTCGTACGAAGAGGCTCTTTGCCATCTTCTTGGAGGACTCATCATTCGTATCTGCACCTTCTCGCCATAGATTGGACGCAAAGTCACAAATAGGGCACGAGTCGCCGAAGTTACGCTTAGGGCATAGAATACCACCCTTGCTTACATTATAGTGAAAGAACACCTCCTTGAAGGGGTCGCCGTCTGCGGTAGGCACCACACGAATAGTCTGGTTGCCGTCGTTCGGGCGCCAAAAGGCTCCCTTAGAAGAGTCCCCATTGTTCTGCACTGCAGCGAGCTTTGCTCGCATCTTGTCTAGATTGATTCCCATATTATTTCTTTCCTTTATTGGTTATAGTAAATCGGGCAAATCTTCCCGACTTCTGCCATTGATTATATCAAATTTAAGGGTAAGTGTCAAGAACTATTTTTCTTGAATATTTGAGCTGTAGGCTACGCAATAAACATAGTCTTCGTCATACTGAGTAGGGTATATCCCATAAGTGGTCTTAGTGTTTTTGGCGTTTTGCTTTACCTGCGCTATGACCTTCTTATGGATTCCCCCCTGCTCTCTCAACTTTTTCTCATTGATAGCATAATAATATACTTTTTCTCGGACGTTGTCAAGGTCAAAAAACATTTTTTCTTCCCCCGTATCAAAGTCAACGAGCCCATAAGACATTATGCGGCTAACATCATGAGGGGGCGAGATATTATCCATTATGCTATCACTATGGGAGAGCACATTGACCATATGCATAGTAGGGACAAGCAACTCATTCAGCTTGTCATAAAAACCGATTATGGGCAAATCGCCAAGAATTTCCTCTAGACGAGTATTGTCAGCCAAAACGACCTTTTTAAACACCCCAGAGCGGGAATACTCTTGAAAAACGTTAAAAGTGACCCTTTGCTGCATCCGAGCTGTCTCACCAAGCAACTCAGGGTCAGAAAAGATGTATAGTATATGAATATTGCATTTTTTTATCTGTTCTAAAATGCGCAGAGATGCTCCACTAATAGCGCCACATCCAGACACCGCAAATAAGACATCGCCGTCAATATTCTTAAGAAATCTTTTTAGACTACCAACGGAGTCTTCATACTCCTCTGGTGTCGGAGCTGTCTTAAGTCCGTAAGTCCGGGGAGTTCTCTTGAGCCCCTGGTCCATCTTGTAAACCTCATATTGAGGATATTGAGCAAACCTATCGGCGATGGCGCAACCTGCCTGCCCAAGTCCAATTATTGTTTCCATGATCTCATATCCCCATAGCTCTTGCCATATTGTACATTAACACCGAACTTTCCTAAAGCAGTATTTGAGAAATGTTCAACTAGAGAGTTGATCATGGATGGCATTTCAACGTTTGTTACGTCTAGTACAACCTCATCATGCACGCAGAATGCGACAAATGACTCCTTGCCCTGAAGATACTTGTCCAGCTTGATCATTTGGCGCAGCACAATATCAGAACAAGTGCTCTGAATAAGGTAGCTCATAGCATGGTGAGCGTCCGCAGGAATAGTTCTACCAAATGGGTTGCTGACGGCGCCGTCATACCAATACTTCTCCATCACGGCACCCTTATCATAGACGCCCTCGGGCAAACGATCTTGTGATTTAGGATTGTATAGCCAAGCAAAGAACCTTTCTTTAACTTCCTCGCGAGTGCCATCACCTTTATATACATTTTGCCGGTTCCACTCGTGAACATCAAAATCAGGCTGGTCCATATCAGACAGGGCTAGAAAAGTTCGCAATTCAGCACCGTTAAAATCAAGTGATACGAGCCAATCATTAGTCGGGGTGACAACTTTTCGGAACTTCTTGTCCATCGTGAGGATTGGAAAGCTGTTTTTCTTAGTCGTAAGGCGCCCAGTCTTTGTTCCAAAGATGTTATAATCGCACGACAGTGAAATCTGACTTAACTTTTGCGTAAAGTTGCGTGCTCGCTTCTCATGCATAATATCTCGGAGTGCCCAAGGGTCAATCTGAATCTTGCGGTGCTTTATATCGTGCAAAACTTTCGTCAAATCCACCAAAAAGTCGTAATTTTCGGGTTTCTCGTGGGTTTTCAAGACGTGCTCTGTAATCTTATTTCTCATCTCGCAATATTCTCGCAAGAACCGTTCATTTACGAGGTCAAAAAAGCAGTTTTCAGTAAGGTCCACTTTAGCCGCCGTAAAGGCACGTAGGAACGCCTTCATTCTTCCGTTAATGGTTTCCCACTCCTGAGCGAGATGGACCGGACAGGCGTCTTCTAGAGCCTTCTGGGCGTATAGGAATGCATACTCCACATTCGTCCTGTCTCGGAGGAACGCAGAGTAGTTCCAAGTGCGAGTTAGGTCGTCAGGAATGGTGTCAAAGTGCAATTCATTGTTGCAATAGACCCCGACACACTCTTGTTTGTCGTCAAGTGTTTGAAATATCATTAATATGTGGGCTGAAAGTCTGTTTTATCGCGGTTGTTACCTTGTGCCAAGGCGGTCTTTGCGAAAGACCCCTCAAAATTATCAAAACCCTTGAAGGCTCCGTTGATAATTGTGATGATGTAGTTTATGCCAGTGTGCGGCAAAAGCTGTTTACAATTTTTCTTAAGCTCTACCACTTTGCCGTGACTCCCTGGCTTTCTCTGTTCAATATACCTTAGATCAATGTATTTGTCAAGCCAAAAAGTTGTGGAACCTGCATTTACAATAGAGTCTACCGTAGCAAATGGTCGGCAAACAATAGTTATTTTAGTCTCCTTACGAACTCTAATATTCCTCTCCTGCTTAACTAATGAGTTATAGAACTCTAGCGCGAGGCGCTGCAGGTCTAGTAGGTCGTCTCCGCCTACTTTCTGAAAGAAGCGAGAGATGATAAGCTCGCTGCTAGACGCCCCAGAAGCTGTAGAGTAACGAAGCATCGCAGGGCTACCTACATCCGCAGTCAAGCGCCATGGAACAAACTGGTCAATGCTGAATCCATACTTTTTGGCAGCAGCCAAGAAATATGGAAAGTTTGGGCTATTCAAAAACTTCTGCTTATGTGAGTCATCTGATGGGTCCAGGTCGGTGACGTTGATACTCAAGCCAGATATCATAGGGCTACATAGGTTGGACGCAACGAATGCTGGTTTAGACACGGAGGAGTTCTCAGCTACAGTGGTCAAGAATTCAAAGAAGGTAGGAAGAAAAGTCTTGAAGTTAATTATATCTTGTCTACGCTCTCGTGTCAAGAAAGTACCAAGGAATGCTTTCCTTAAAAGCTCTAGATAATTCAAATACATCACTTTGCTGCTAACGAAGGAGCTATGACTCTTGACATCAAAAAGATATGGGTCCTCTTGGTTTAGTCTTCCGGCGCGAGCTTGGGCGCTCATCTCCTTTACTAAGTCTTCAAAGGCGTTCACCACGAAAGACAGCGCCTGCACTTGGCTTTTTGGATTTGCCCGAGAAGGAATCGCCTTAAGGAAAGCCTCATTGACCGTAATCACGTCATGGTTGTTGTTTATTCTTCCGTAAAGCATCCTCTCAGCAAACAAGAAGTTTCGCACAGGCTTGACGTATAATGACCCTGCCTCCTGCGGAAAAGCATTGGACGCATAGTTGGTCCTCTCAAAAAAAGAGTTTATAGAGTTGAGCTTATTATTTCCTTTAAAATTAGTCATTTAAAACTCCGTGGTTCCTCGGGGTCTTCCGAATAAAAGATCAATGGCACGGGTGGCTTCCGAACATTGATCAGAGTCTGGCTCGCCGACAGAAGAGGGTCCGTTTCCAGCTGAATCATCTGTCTCAACCTCTACAGTTTCGTTCGGGGAGTTGAAGCCAAGAGCCGCTGGACCACCGACACCTTCAAATATCGCATGTAGTTTAGTCTCAAACTTGCCAGACTCTATGTAAGACTCTACACGGTATATAGTGTGGTAGCCTCCAATGCCTAGCTTAAATGCAGGGTCGCCTCTCTTGGTGGGGCTTCCAATCTCTCCTCCCAAGCCAGCTGGGTCTAGATACATCTTCATGCCTGGATAGAAAGCAGTGTTGCCGATCATGTTTACTTTAATGTCATACACATTCGCCAAGATAGACAAACCAGTCGCACTTCCAACCAAATCTGTCTCAAAACGTGCTTCTCGCAAGCCTTCAAAGTTTGCTTTGGTAAAGTCAACCCTCTTAAGGATGCCTCTGTCTTGTGCGATAGCTAGGTGGTAAATACCTCTTTCTTCGTCTTCTATCTGGTCGCCGCTTAGATTCTGGGCTGCCTCTGTGGTTATGGCGTACATAAGCATATAGTGGAAGGAGTCGTCCCCGCGGTCGGGACGAATCAACAGAGGGGCGCCTCCTCGTCTGTTGCGATTTTGATTGAATGCCTCATCTAAATCAATTCGTGTATAGGTGCCCTCACCAGATGGTCCACAACACTGTTCTCCAGGTAACGTTGGTAACACGTTGAGGTATTCTTCAAGTAGGTCCCTGGGCATTCCGTCGCTTTCCCGACCAGCCTTTCCAGAAAAGAAGAGTGTTCTCAATTGCAAGTTCTGGCGTGCGATGTTCTGGAAGCTCTGCCCCTGTTCAGACATCACAGAATGTAATAGTTTGCTCGCCAAGTCTCTTACAAAAGCCAAGAAAGGATAGAATGACTTCTCCTGGCTGAGCGCCTGGTTGATGAACCATTCCACGAAATAGTTTACGGATATAGGTATGTCTGCTATATTGATGTTATAAACAATGGAACTATATGAGGTAGGTTGAGGAAGAGCTTCTTGTCCTGCCCGAAGCCTCTCAATCTGCTGCCCTGTTGATGGTATAGGCTCGTCAGCATTGGATTCTAACTTCTTGAAGCTTATAGGTCCCATGATGAAGCGCATTTGTTTATCCAGCTTGCCCTTCACATCAGTCCCGGGTGGCGCATTGTCTAGAGTCTCGGAGATATTGTTCAGCGCTATCTCCATCAAATCGCCGAAATAGAAGAATTGAACAGCCGTCTCACCTGATGAGTCATCGTATGTGAGCCCAGCAAGTCTCTTAAGGACTGTATCCTCCTCTTGTGCGGCAGTCGGGGCGGACACGCCAATGTGCGCTTCTAAATCCGCCTGACCAGATCGGCTTGCCAAGTCTAGGTTGTTAATCGCAAGAGGGTCGGATGATCTTCGCAAAAGCCCCTGAATTCCTCTGAAGTTTGTCCTTCCAAAGTTTATGTAACTTTGAAGAGTGGTTGTATTTACTGGAGCATAGAAAATTCTATCATTCTGATACAACTCTTTCATAATGCGCTGCCAGCTATTATATTTTTCATCTCTAATCTTGAGTTGATATTCCCGCTTCAGGGCGGCGATATAATCCTCGTTGCAAGTAGAGGCGGCATCTAGCAAGCTCTTTCTACGCAGTAGCCTCGCCGTTAATGCGTTTCTGTCGGCGAGGACATCGGAATCAGCATCAAAGTAGGAACCCTCTTGCCAAGCGATATACTCTATAGTTAGGTTTACGTTTCCAAACTCGTTAATCTCAATATTGTGGTCAATGGCGGTTAGGTACATGGACATTCGTGATGCGTTCACCGCAGATTGTTTAGCGGCTTTCTCTTCGTCAGTCCCAAGAAAAGCTTCAAGACCGGGCGGGAACCAACCGCACTCCACCTTAAGCTTGAAGTAGTCTGGATTCCACGCCAAGGCGGTAGTCCTCTCAACGAGTCCTATATTCACCAAATCTATATAACTGAATGGTCGGCTATCACCCCTAATTGTCATAAGCGGCACGCGACGAATAAAGTCCTCCATACTCTGGAAGTATAGCTTAAGCTCTGCGTATATATCTCTACGAGCCGTAAAAGGGTTTTGTCCTTCTAGTTTCCAGTCAAAACTGGTAATACCAGCACCGCGCCCGCGCTGAATACCGGGCGTTGTCATATTGCGTATGCCTTCGGTCCCGGCGTCTATAGTCCTAGGGTCTACGTGTGCCTCAAAGGGAACCTCCTGCTCATAGGTTTCTCCACGTTGTCCATTCTCTTGGATATCGTAGAAGACTTTGTATAGGCGGATCTGAGGAACAAGGGCAGATACCTCAGCGGGTAGGAGCTTCTCTAGGTCTTGCACAGAGCCATTATAAAGTAACTTGTTTACAATTGTATCTGTATGTCCGTGGACCATTGTAAAATATCGGCGACCGGAGTTTTTCTCAGCGTAAAGAGGTGTTCTCTCATCTTGATTCAGTTTAGCGAACTCTGGTAGGTAGTCTATGAGGAATGCCTGCTCTGCTAGGCGCTTAAGTTGTGCGAGCTGCTCAGGCGTGATATCACTATCATCGTCACCTGTTGCAAGCTGAAGCAGCCTGTCTTCCGCGTAAGCTACAGCCTGGTTGTTGTAGGCTGCTCGCTCCACGCCATCACTTTCCACAATGCCGGGATTATCAGATCTTATTGACTGCTCAATTAACTCATTGTCAAGCTTAAGGGCTAGCTCTCTTCCTTTGATCATCGCGTAAAGGGCAAGAAAGTCCTCCAAGTTGAGTCCGGGGCCACCAAATATATCAAATGTCTCGCCGGTTTGTCGGGGGTATGGTCCAACTTGGGCTGGAGCATCTAAATTAATTGGCTGGGCGTACCGGCGGTTTTGATAGATATTGTAATAAAACCAATAAAAGTTTCTCACTAAAAGATCGGCGGTTCGTCCAGATGACAACCCAACTGTCTGCACAGTGGACCCAAAAAAGAATTCCGTCATTGTTAGAGTGTCATTCCTTATGGTGTCACCAAAACGCGCTTCTGCGACCGGACCCATGTTAAGATCAGCACGATTTAGTATAGTCTCCATCTTACGTATAAGTCCCTGTCTAATCGTGCTTGGCTCTGGAACATTGTTCTGGGCAGCCGGTATTGCGAGCCTGAGCTTTTCGCCCACGTCCACCGGCGAAGTGCCCGGACGGGGAGGCAGCCCTTCGTTCTCAAGGGTAATATTTGTGCGCTCTTCTTGGCTGAAGCCATTCCACCAAATGTGACAGTTTAGCGCCTTATTTCTTAATTCTTCTGGGCTAACTTCATCTATTCGTGCCAATGCGACTTGAAGCCCTGTGAGGGCAGTCCCAACAGTGGGCACAATGGGCAGCGCGACACGGCGGGAGCTGGGTGAGGTGGTGGGCATGTTTCTAGATCCCAATCTCTCCGAGTCCCGTGCTGAAATGTTTGGGTTTAAGATCTCCTCTGCATACGCTCGCCGGTTAGCATCTAGGACAGTAAACAAATCATTTTGGTATTCTTGAATGGATTCTAAGGTAAACTGAGGTCCGAATTCGCTAGCTATTCGGTCTTCTTGGTTGTCCAGAAACTGTCGGCGCAATTCGTTTCGTTGCTGAGCCGCTGTGTCTATACGCACATACTGGCCAAGGCGGATTTCTTCGTCCTCTTCGCCATAGCGAGCTTGAGCCTCTAGGGTGCCGGCGTGGTAGTTATTTGTGTTGGATGCGTTGGTCATCTTACTCCCTCTGCAGCAGCGCGAGCACTTCGTTTAGGGGCAGAGGGATGTAGACTATCTCGCCCGCTTTGAAGTGTGCTTCTGTGGGCTTTAGGTTGTACCAAGCAACGACCCACCATAGTTTAGGGTCATTATAATACTTTGCGGCGAGTTTGTAAAGGCGATCTCCAACTGTCCACACATGGCGTACCATCTCTAGGCGAGAGCGCTCCTGCTGAGTGGGCTGACGTAATCTTCCCGTTCTATACTGGCGAACATAGTTTATGTCTCGCTCTTCCAAGACAGCCTCATAAAGCTTCTCTCGGTTAATAAAAGGTCTTGCGTTGTTATATCTGCTCGCCATTAGAATCCACTCATCTCTTCTTCTTCGTCATAAATGTCTTCAGAGTACATGCTTGCCTGAGCAAAATAACTGTATGCTTCTCCTCTTAGTCCAGACATGGGCTGCCTTGCCAAGGGATTAAACTGCTGATTCGCTGCGGCGCCACCATTCAACTCATCTCCATCTGTGGGCGGAAGTTGGTCAGCTGTGCCGTTAGCAGGCTGCTGCGGGGCTACCTGCCCTGCAGGAGGTGCAGTAAGAGTAGCAACCTGATCGCCAGCAGGCGGGGCGCCGGGTGGAACTGGCTGCAGCCCTGTTCTACCGAAGGGGTATCTTTTATTCTCGTCGTCGTTGAAGCCAATCTCTTCACCCCAGCCGATCTGATGTTCGTGAAGGACGGTGATGTCAGACATATCTATTGTGATTAGCTTAGGATACAATGCACCGCTGCCAGGGTCAAAGAATCCTGCGCCGTCTGCTCCGAAATCTGGACTTATCGTGAGACCACCTACTGCAACCAGCAATCCGCCATCCGTGGCAGCATTGCGAATTAGATTAGCGAATTTAAGCCTCATGAGGGGCGGCTTGGATAGCGTGTTGGCTCGGTTGCCCTGTTCATACGCTGGATACATGAACTGAGCCAGGCGGTTACACTTTGTAAGGTTGTCTATAGCCTCCACCAAATCATAAGCAGGAATGACCCACTGTACCGAAAAAGACCTATTGGTGTTTTGGAACGTCATAATTGGATCAAAACGACCAAAGACCTGCTCGGACTGATACCTGGATTGGAAATTCTCGGTGTAAGACGTCACAAATGCCTTAAATGTAACGTCTTTTCCGCTAGCAACTTGGCTAATGTATAGCTTTAGATCCTTCTGGTTCGCATACATATCAGAACCGTCAGAAGCCCTAGGGCGTGCTGATGGTCCTGTTCTCGTCTGTAGTTCTTGACCCTCTGCATTTGCAACGGCAGTCATTGCCGTAACGCCAGCTGTCAATCCTGGGAATGTTGTGGACATACTATAACTATCTCCGTCTTAGAAATTTAGGTGGTTCCTAGAACTCTTCGGTCAATGTGAGGTATAATAGCCTCACCAAGTTGGCGGTTGTCAAGCATTACCTGAACAACAAGCTTTCTGTCGCCGCCGCCAGCACCACCACCAGCCATCGCTTGCATAATCGGTCCGCCAGGCTTGGCGGCAACAATATCGTCGGCACTGTTAATGGGTGTTACTTTGCCGTTAGAGATTACGCCATCATTTATGCCCTGTGTGACTGCAGCGCCAACACCCAATGCGGAAACTGCCAAAGAGGCGCCCCCTGTAGGGATTGCGGCGACGACTCCTCCAATTGCGAGCAAAGTACCTATGCCGCCTGGCACCATATCAATGAACTTAACAAACATATCAATTACAAAGCCAAATAAATCCGCTAATGGCTTGACTGCAACCGCCAACTGTAGGAATACAAACCTCAACTGAGTGAAGGAGTCCGTTGCCTTCATCGCCATTTCTTCCATTTGTTCAACGCTAATTCCAGTATCACCAATCATCTCGGCAACCTGACCCTGTTCGGTTCCGAAGAGCTTGGCTGCCGTCGCAAGGTCGCTAATGCCAGCAGCGTTGGCGACTGCGATTCTTTGGAATCGTGTCATACTCTCAAAGTCTTGTCCAGAAAGGGCAAGTCGTTCTCGCAGAATCTCAACTCGCTCTGCCTCGCTAGCCATGAGAAGTTCTGTACCACTGACCAAATCAGTTCCTAGGACGGCGTTCAGTCTACCTGCGACCTCAGCTGAGCCTCGGAAAGTATCTAGCTGGCTTCCGAAAGCGGCTGTCAGTTCCTCAATGGAGGTGCCGGTCTCGCGAGCTGTGATCTGAAGGTTCCTGAATACATCCACCGCTTCATCACCGAACTTGGCTAGTTGCGGAAGTGCCCTATTGAACTCCTGTATCATTTCTTGTGGTGGACGCCCAAGTGCCACGGCAAGACCCACCATTTCTCTTTGAGTTGTCATAGCCTCAGCTGTTGTCATACCGAAAGCCATTGTAAGCGTGTTAAGAGATTCGGCAGTGGTGCCGGCGTTTACACCGACTTTCCCCATGGTGGCAGCCTGCACCGTCAGGGTATCGCGAAGATCTTGAGAGACAAACGCAAACTGTGAGAATCCGGCTCGTAATGCGGTCGTGGTGTCCAACATCTCTTTCATACCAATTGCCAACTCAGTGTTGGTAAGCGCAAGGTTTGTGAACGCTTTGCCGGCATCACTAACATCGCCTGTAAGCGCCACATAGGATGCACGAAGTTTATCTGTCTCTATCGCAGCTGCGCCGGTGATCTTTACGATGTCTCTGAATACGTCTGCTACGTTTCGTCCACTTTGCGTGATATTCTTGAGCAGCCCATCAACTGCGCCCATGGCTGTAGAGTTTGCGTTGAGACCTGATACGACTTCGGAGAGGGCGCTAGCTAGGTCGCGGACACCTGTAGCCTGCTCCTTTTGAAGATTGTTTATCTGCTGTTGGACTCTGAGGCGCTGGTCTTCGTCCTCCGTCATCTTTTCAAGCACTTGTAGCTCGGCGACACGAAGTGCCCTTCTAGCCTCCATAGCCTCTCTTGACTTGTCTGCTGCATCAAGCAGCTTTACTTCTATTTCAAGAAGTTGTTCCGCCCTCTGTAGCTCTTCCAAGGTTGCCATTTAAAGTAAACTCCTGTTAGATAATTAGTTTTAGAATAAAAATAAGCCGGAATCACTTCCGGCTTATCGTTAGGAGAGTCTAGGGGGCATTCCCCCCTTTGGCTTGGAAGCTTTTTCCATAGCTTCGTTTTCTTTTTCTTTTTGCTTGATCAGCCGCTCAAGGAACCAATTCCTGAGACCAACCGGAAGATTATAGGCTTGCTGGAAATCCCATCTGCCGTGATACATAAGCCCAAAGAACTGCTCATATATCTGCTCTATATAGTCATCGGTTAGGCCAAAAAAAGTTTGCCGTAATCGGCACCTCCATGTCCTGCGTATGACCGCATGAGGAGCACTCGTAGTGCTGAGTAAGATCAAACGTGGGGTTAAGGGCACGATAAGCCTTACGCAAATGATAAGAATCAGCTGCGGGCATCATATCCACGAACCTATAAATGATATCCCTGTTCTCGTCATCATTAAGCGAGACGATAAACTTTGAGATCTGGGAGGTAAGGGTCTTCTCCAGCAAGGAGTTTCTCTTATTCTTCTGGACAGCTGAAGTAATGGTGTTCTCATCAGCCCCTGTGAGGAGACGAATCTCAGCTGTAACCTTGGTAACGGGGAGCGTGACCAAGAAAGTTGTATTGTTTGTCTCGGTAATATCTAAGTTACCCCAATCATTGCCATGATTGACTGTCCCTTCACGAAGATTAAAGCCGTAATCAGCCTTTACAGAGCACGCAGGGCACGCGACCTCTGTCTCATATACCTCTCCATAGGCGGTTGCGCGAGCAGCCACCAGGATGGCACTACGGTCGCCTGAGAGCAATTCACTAGGCTTGATAGTCTTGTCAACGAGAAGGTTCTGGAGCAGCTTCTCAAGGGCAACACCCTTACGGAGCAACGTCTGGCTAGTGAGGATATCCTCATCCTTAGCCGTCATGAAGCGGATCTCAACCGTGTCTTGTCCGTGCAGTGGATGATCCGCTGCATAGAAGCGACCTTGGCTGGGAAGTTCAACAAATTCTGTTGGGGACACAAAGTCCAGTACGGACTTAGTGGGAGCTGGCGTTGTCTTCGCCTTTGTTTTCTTAGGCGCGCTCGCCGTGCGCCCTTGAGTATTTCTCGGCAATTTTCACCTCTTGTATGCGAGTATTATACCTTATTGGTTCTTATATGTTAACTAGTAAATAGACGACGCTCAACTAGCTCACCGGGATCACGACCGGGGATCTCAGGAATCTCATAGGCAGCCCAGTCATAGCGGAACTTGACTGTGATATCTGAAAGATCTTCGCTTCCATAGCTATATTCGTTGAACTGAACATCGGTGATGAACGGGTTGTTGAGTGTCCACTGCTCTAGGATATTTCCGTCCTCATCAATACCTCTGATGATGACGCTGCCTAGTTGGGCTGTAGCGTTGCCCTTGCCAATTGTGGTTGTGGCATCAGGCTCGTTCAAGTTGCCGGGGACGTTGTACCCAGCGCGACGAAGGATGGACAAAAGGTTGCCTGTAGCGTCTGGGTTAACAGGGTCTACAAGAGCAACAGTAACCTCGCTCCAATTCACTTTCCCGGGGTAGTAGAAAGTGTGGTTCAAGAAGGCATGCTGGGTTGCCCCGATTGTCACACCTGGCTTGGTGGCACTCTTGGCATACCATGTGGCGCCCTGCTCCATGCCGGCGAGGGTGACCAAAAATCTAAACTGCCTCTTAGGCTCAACTTTTCCAGAACTCCAGAATGGCATCTTTTATTTTCTCCTTACAATTTAAATAGTGTTAACTATTATTTTTCCTTAGTCGTCAAATGAAGCGCCAGTCCTTGTAACAATAAAGTCTAGTGCAATAAACTCAATGGCACGAGCTGGCTTGAGGTAGATCTTCGCGTATAGGATATTCCTATCAATCAGATCATCTGTGGTCGTTGTGCTGTCAAGGATGACGCGGAAGTCGGTAAGACCAAAGCGTGCCTTGACATCAGCCAAGAAGGGGTTCACGGCAGACGTGAAGCGGTCCCAGGTTGTCTGAACGTTGGGATCAAACAAGATTGTGTTTGCAATCGTAGAGATTTCCTTCTTGATGAAGATGAGCAAGCGACGAACGTTGATACGGTCTAGCGCAGAGCGTGTGACCTGAAGCGTCTTTTGCCCGAAGATTACGATTCCCTCGTTGGGGAACGTAGCAATGGGGTTGATGTTCATGCTGTAAAGCGTGTCGCGGTCCTTAGAGGTTAGTCGCATCTTGACACCCGTTACAGGAACTCCTGCAGCGCCGTTGGATAGTCCACCTCGGACGAAGCCAGCGGGGGCAAACCACAGCTCGCTTCTAGCCTGGGAAGAGCCGAAGGTACCGATGGCGGCAACTGACGGCGGTACATCAACCACACGGTTAGTGTTCGCGTCTCGGATCTGGACCCAGGGGAAGAAGGTGCAGCCGTAACTTGAGTTGATAGAGCGAGCACGAAGCGTCGTGGCAGCTTGTGTCACATCGGGGCGACGTGCTACAGCACTCGCGGTATCCTCAGTTCCGGCAGGCGTGTAGGCGTACTGGATATCAACCACTGCTAGAGCGTCTGCACGCTCCTCACAAGTTGTGATAAGCTTGTCAGTAACCGCAGGGGTCCAGATGCCGGGGATGGACATTAGGTTTGTCTCAACGAACTCTGGGTCTGCGACAGTATCAATGGACCTACGGAGTGTGTTAATGCCGTAGTTGTTTAGCTCAGTCTGGCTAGATTGGTTCAAGTAACTGTTTCTGAATGGCTCTTTCTCAACAATGTTGAGTCCGTCAAATCCACCGAACATTGGAGCGGTGAACTTGTTGTATCCGTTATCAAGCAGTGAGCGTGAACCGGAAGCAGCTGTCCAAGAACCGCCATCCTTACGAGAGCCAGAGAGGTAATATGCCTCTTCTCGGTTGCCATTTCTGAAGCGAATGTTGTCCAAGGTAAAACTAAAGCTGTTCTCCGTGTTTCCACCGGGAACAAATGTCTGGGTCGCGATAGGAGCGGGGAGCGGTCTCACCATGTCAATATAGCTTGGATCAAAGATGATACTGTTGGCTGCTTTGGTTGTCTGAATTCCGAAGTAAGCGTCGGTAGGGTTGATGCCACCATCACTTGCGCTAAGTCGGTTACGAATAGCGGGGAAGTTGTAAGATGCCGTGAAGCTCGTTCCGGGGGCTGGAGCGCAAACGGCACGGTGCGTAAAGGCGAACAGGTTGTTACCCTTTGTCTGCTTGACGCCGCCAGGGTGAGCAATAGAGCCAGATCCCAGAACTGGAATTTGAGCAAGGGAGGCGGCACCGACAACTGTATTACCAACGGCGTTCGGTGCTGGGAATGTGGATCCGGAAAGAACTGTGAAGCCCTTGAGGCGCGGTGGTCCAAAGTATCCGAATGGAACGGCAGAAGCATCAGCGCCACCGTTGGCGACTGCGGCGTCTACTACCACACGCACATAGGCTGATTGGTTGTCGTAATCACCGTACTGCCTCAAGCGGCGTTCGGTAGCAGACCACTCCACGAACTTGTCGCCAATCTTCTTTGCAACATAGTCCGGTGAGTTCGGGTTAAGGTTACAGAGGTCATAGCGCTCAATGACTATTGGGGCGTTATCTGTATCGCGCACAGAGCGAAGAACAACTGAGAAGGTTCCGTAAGGGTTGATCTCGGGATAATCAGCTGCACGAATCTCTTCAATGGAGATCTTAACGTTACGCTGAATCCAACTACCGTGCTCTAGAGATACAAGCTTGAACAATCTTACTGTGTTATCAAGGAAGAAGTTGGTGTTGATTCCAAGGTCCTGCGACCGGAAGTACGGGGTCTCAGCATTCTGGAAGCCCTGGTTGTGGTCGTCAAAATCAAGAAGGCTAGTGGAGCCAGAGGCTAGAGCCAAGATAACTCCAAAGACGTTTCCACTCTCGCCAGTGTTGGTCACAGTGCGACGAACCATCTGGTCGTATGACTCACCGAGCCAGTAGCGCTTGTAGGCATTGGTACTTGAATCAACAATGGTGCTATTTGTCTGGGAAGCATTGGTGTTGAAGACCTTGCGGATGTACTTGTCGCTGTTCTCGTCAAAGTTGAAGCAGACTTTCTCGGAGGTTGCCTCGCCAGTGTTAAAGATTACAGCCGCAAACTCCTGGCTGGCACCACGGGACTGAAAGTAAGTTCCGGCAGATGCGGTGCCGAAGCCAGAGGGGGCACCAACAAAGTTTCCACTGAGGACGACTGAAGCACTTTTTTGAAGATACCAGACAGCTGCAAGCGTTCCACTATCTGTGGGACTCGGGCTGGCCGCAAGAGAAGCTGAGTTAACGAGGAACAGTCCATAGGCGCCGCCGTTCTCTGAAAGGTCTCTGTCCGGGGCGCCGGTGGTGTCCCAGCCTGCCAGACCGGTAGCCGCTTCGGCGTTCGTATGCTGCGTTCCAAGAAGGCGCATCATCGTAAGGGGGGCTTGACCAGAGTTTAGCCATGCCTTAGCAGCGTATGCTCCATAGGTGGGACCGTCAAAGTCGCCTGAGCGCCAGTTGTCTCCACCCTCGGCTCCGGGGTCAGGTGACCCGAAGACATTTACGAACTCTTCGTATGATCTCACCAAGACGGGACGCATACCAGGACCCTTGCGCGCACGACCAAAAATAGTAGGTCCGATGATACGGGGATCGGCTGGTAGCTGAGATTGGTCAATCTCTCTTGTGAACACGCCAGGTGAAATGAACTTAAATTTTCTAGCTCCACTTGCCATTATTAAATGTCTCCTTGCTAATTTTCTTCAGGCACCACAGTATTTATTACCTAGGACTTCTCGTAGTAAATAGTAGAATGAAAGTCTAAAGTCATATTTAGGGACGATAAAAGGCGCCCGATACTGTGGTCGGAATATCACCCAAAATAACATGCTCTCGGGGCAGCTTAATATCCACCGCATTTTCCCGTACTGTAATCTTGGGGCGCTCTTCATTTTTGCCTGCGCCGATGAGATATCCAAGTATGCGAATACTGATTGAGGTCTCAAAAGTTCGCTCATCGTCGCCTAGATTTGCGACATTGTTGTTCTGCGCAAAATCTTGTGGCAAGAATCCTTCAAACTTGTGACCATCGGCATTGATAAAGAAGTTGTTGATTTGCCCTGTCTTGACCAAGAAGGGCGTTAGCATTTCATTGATCTGTTGGAAGTATGAACCTCGCAGAATAACGTTATAAGATATGTTCACATAGGTGGGGACAGGCATTGTTAATGTCTCGTAAACCACCTTGTTATTCTTAAATGGAAAGTTTAGCTGCCCGACCAACGGACCTTGCACGCCGAAGTTAGGCTTTGTTTTAAAAGAGTCAGCGTTAGCAAAGTCGCCCGTCTTAGTCTGGTTCATTCTCTTAGAGATCACAATCGCACCACCCTTAGCATCATTCTGCGGGGGGATATGGGCTTGGTAGATGCCTTTCCTTGACGGGTCCTTTTCTATCCCTGTTCTCTCAATCGTAACAAGCGGTAACTTTAGGACGCCGTTAGAATCTCTTAGATCCTTATCGTGCTTAACTTGGAATGCTCTTTCGGCAGACACCCACAGGAGCGGAACCTTGTTCCAACCTCTGTTGCTTGTCGCGAAGATATCAAGTGTCTCATCAAGCCAATTGTAAAAAGCCCGATCAATAGTCTCCAGGTTGGAGGGCATGATTTCATATTCTCTATCAACTGGTCCTCGGACCACTGTGGCTGTTCTAGCTGGCATCAAAAACTCCCGAGCGTGCTCTAATGCACTTTGCTGAAACCTCAATACTGTGGTCTACTTGTCCGTATATCTTTCTTGGCTCTGCCCAGCTTACTATCTCGTAGTAGGCGTTGCCATATGAAACAAAGTCTCCGGTTCTAACGAAGAGGTCTTGATCCTCCGTTAGCCTTCGCTTGTGGAAGTGTACGGTAATTTCAAGGTTTCTCTCTACACCTATTGGTCCTGTAACCTCTGTGCCATACTTGTTCCACTCAATCAAGGCATAAACTCTAAGGGGAGGTAGAAATGTTTTTTCTATAGCCTCGCCATAAAGATCATGGTAATTGGTTGTAGCCTCGTCTATCGCGTAGTAGAGTATCTGTTGCCCTACAACGCGCTCAATTAGCTCGTCATTGACTTGCTTGATCAGGTCGCGCTCTTTTTCTCCGATAAATAAAGGCGGAGGAGGTTGCGCTGGCTGCTTCCATTTGTTATCTGCCATCTAGACCCCCTAACCCTGGAAAATTGGCAACGGTGCGTGCTGCTTGATTGTGTTGATGTTCCCTGCTATGGCTGCGTCCTTTTCCGCTAGGGCTGAATATGCCATCTCATCTAGGACGGTCTTCAGCTCATCACGAAGTGTAGTTTGTTCCTCTTTTGCCTGACCTAATAGCTCGTTAGCGTTAAGCGTGAGGTTCTCGCCAGGAATTGGGATGGTACCGAACTTACCTCTAATCTGCCCCAAAGTTTCTTTTGAGAGCGCCAGAGCAAAGCGGCGGATCCACTGCTTGCCTACAGAGTTAATGTTTTGGTAAGGGATGTTGGTGAACGGGATTGTATTCAAGTTGTTGATGCCGTCCACGCCGTCCTTCATGGTGGCGTCTTCGGTCCAGGCATTGTCAAGGACTGAGAATGTGAACCACATCTTTTCTACCTCACCAAGTGAAGGTTGTGGAAAGATTCTCAACCTGTTATTAAGTAACTCGTATGAGAAGTGAGATGTGCGTGTGTAGAGCATATCCTCAAAGTTCATTGCCTGCAGTTTGTTCTGCCAGACGGGAACCATCTCAAAAGTAGAATCATCTGCATATTGTCCGTATGTAGCCAAGTTGCCAATCACGTTCAATCCGCCGTAGTAGCCATAGAACCTCCACATAGAGCGTGGAGACTTATAAAAGACACGATTAACAATAATCCTTTGATCACGATCTATGGAGGCATAATCAACACCACCGGCTGCTGCGGATGAAGACACGATAGCCTGAAGGTCATAATCTTGCACGCTTTCTTTAATGTCAATGGACGCAGAATACTGCCGCACGGTGCCAGCGATGCCCGCGTCAAATGCAAAAGCGTTTCCAACACGACGGGCATACTCAAATCTAATCTGAGGATATTTAAGTTCTATGCCAGTGCCGCCTAAACTAGAAGATAGCGAGCCCGACTTAAGCTCACCTCTGTGATCAAAAGTTCCGGTGGCGTTGCCGAGAATGGCTGAGAGAATATTCTTTGCCTGGTGAGTGTTGACCAAATAAGAATATTCTAGGCAAGCCTCTTCGTAGTTTGCGTATACATTTGAGGAGCTAAGTTCAATGTCAAGGACATCTCCACCCAACTTTTTATAGGTATAGGCAACCTGGGCTGCAGCACCCGTCAGGAAGTCCACGGAGCCCGTGTACATACCCAAGGGTAGGACAGCAGCTACGTCGTCCGCAGATCCCGTGGGAGGAAGCCTTACAGCGCTTACCTGACTTTTAGGTGATAGAACGGGTGGTGCAACCATGCTTAGAATTCTCCTCTAGATAATTAGTTGAGAGAATTAGAAAGCACGACTACGTTGTTGTTTTTGCCCGTGTGGTTCTTTTTCTCGTTGTCTTACGAGTAGTTGTGGTGGTACTCTTTGTCTCAGCCTTTATTTTAGTGGCTGCCTTTGCCCTCTTCTTAGGGGCAGCTTTCCTCTTTGGTGCCACTTCTAGAGCCTCTACAATCGGATCAGCAGTCGCCGTAATGGTGGCTGGCTCTGGTGCTGCCACAACAACTGGCTCTTTCACAACTGGCTCAGGAGCAGTCATAATCACTGGCTCTGGTGTGGTGTCTGCCACCTCGGCTGACGTCTCAGGGCTTTTTTTATTAAACCCATACTTGGCAGCATACTTTCTACCAAACTTATGTGGAAACTTTCTATATCTTCTCTTCTTGCCCATTGGGTCCTCCGTAATATAATAAGTAGTCGTTTATAAAAGAAAATGGCACCTTGACACCACGGAGCTACTCGTCCGCCAACGAGCCTACAACCTCATCAAGCACCTCTACTATTTCAGAAAATCTCTCTACTATGATCTTTTGTTGTTGAAAGAGCTTTATCACATTTTCTTCTAGTGCAGCAATCCTATCCTCAGCACTCTTCTCAGCCTGCGTAATATGCTCTTCTAAATCAAATACTTCTGACATTTTTGTTTGTCTCCCTTTTTAGATTTAATCATATCATGGTGGCGCCTAAGTGTTAAGGCATACAAAAAGCCCTGCCTTCCGAGGAGGGCAGGGCTTAATGTCGTAACTAACTATGGGTTAATTATTAGAGACCAGTGCCACTAAAAGCAGCGGTATCAACCTCAGGCGTGTTGTCGGAGGTAAGTCCCTCAACCTCGCAGAAGATCTTGTTCGTTCCCTGGTAAGTGAATGTGCAGACAGTCCCGGCTCGTCCACCACACTCATCAGCAGCATCGGAATCAAAGTTGAGAACCTTGGCTGATGCCTGGATGGAGGAGACTGATACAGCATCCGTTACATTCTTTGTGTCGTCTGATGAAAGACGGACGAGTCCATCAATGACAGTGGAGCCACTGTTGGCAACACCAATTTTCATCCCGGCAGTGGCGCAATCAGCAGCGAATAGAACACGAATTACCAATCCGTGGCGTGCAGCCGTAGCAAGCGGTAGCTTTAGATCTGAGGCAAAGGCGCCAGTTAGAACCACTGTGTGGTTAAAGTTCTTGGAGGAAATATCAATAGCTGAGCTAGTGTTGTTTTTTTCCTCAATGCTCTTTTCAATAACACCGGTGATTTTTGCACCACCGCTAGCAACAAGCTCAGATGAAAAAGTGCATGACTGATCAGTCGTAATTGTGCAGTTTGTTAGTGTTGTGTCTACTAGATTCAAATCTCTTTTTAGCGCCTGTAATAGCGCTTGGGTCCTCGCGAGACCTACTCTTTTATTTCCCATAGTTAAAAACCCTCCCTTGGCTTTTCGCCATTTATAATCATGTCCACACCCCACTTTGGTGAGGTGGGGATGGGTCGCTGCCCATCCAGTAACTAGGTACTCATAAGTAGCTCCCCCAAAGACAAAACCCTCGGCTCTCCGAAAAGAACCGAGGGTTTGACTATTTTTTAACTAATCAGCGATTAGCTGGTTGCGCCAGCCTCACCGAGGAGTCCACGCACGATGACGAGACCGTACATGTCAGGACGGACCATCTTCTTCGCGTAACGGGTCATGACACCCTTACGCGGCACGAAGTCCTCGGGACCAAAGATGGTCGGAGTGACTTGTAGCGGGACGTAAGGAGCGTAAACAAATCCGCTCTCTAGGAAGCTTCCACCGCGGCGACCAACGAGGATCACGTTACGGGGGAAGTACGGGTCAACGTAGACATCCAACTTCTTGGAAAGCTGTCCAGTCTTCACAGCACCTGCGGTGCCACGGTCGCCGTCAACAGTGACGGAGGCGCGGAAGCCAGCAGTGAACTCAAGGATGTTGGCAACTTCAGGTCCGCAGACGATGAAGTTAGCGCCACCACGTAGAGTCTTGCGGTGAATACGAGCAGACACGTCGTTGACTCGCTCTAGGCAAGTCTCGTACCACTCGGACACGGTACCGGTGAAGTCGGGAGCAGCAGAGCTGGCACCGATCTCAAGTCCGGTCTCAATGTCAAGGAAGAGACCCGGTGAGCGTGACCAGTATAGTGTACCAGCGGTAGCACCACGGATGAGATCAACGAGGATCTCCTGATCAATCTCTAGAGCAACCTGCTCAGAGAGGATGCTCGTAAGCTCAACCTCGGCGTCAAGGTTGTGGTAGGCGTTGAGGTCTTGACCCAACTCCGGTGTCCACTTAGCCTTGAGCTTCTTGGTCACTGCGGTCACGGCGACACTATCCACCTTGATGTTAATCTCAGGGATATTGCCGTTGTTCTCTAGTGCCCAAGCAGTTGCACCGACGACAGCGCCAACGGCACCGCCCACAGCGTCAAACTGATCCTTACGTGCCCAGCTTAGGGTGTTGTTGGTACCAGGACCGCCGTCGCCATCAATGTTAAGTCCGGCGCGGACTGAGGCACTAAGAGCAGCTGCACTTGGGTAGCTACCGTTAGAACCCGTACCGATGAAGGTCAAGAGTAGGTTGCTCTGGCTAGAACCGCTGAGACGGGTTAGACGACGGACCAAACGTGAGCCATCGCAGTCATCACGGTTGGCAAGGGCACGAACGGCAGAACCGGACATGATGCCATTACCAGGGTTGTTAAGCAGTGAGCCAGCTGAGGAAGAAATCTGAATGGCAATAAAGTCATTACGATTAACACCTGAGAGGTAAGTCTCAAAGTTAGGCAAGCTAACAACACAAACGACGGTTGAACCTGAAACAAAGTCAGCGTCAAACTCGCAAGCCTTGTCAAGGGTATCGCTCTCACCAAAGATGCCAGACTCAACGATCTGAGCCGTACCTAGATCACCGAGGTCAGCTAGAGCCGTTGTTGAACCGGTCGGGGAAGCATAGCCGTTGTTAAGGGCGTAAGGTCCAGCCTCGGGACCATCAGCGGTGCTGAGATCAACACCACCGGTTAGCTGGCTACCAACGACCTGACCACCATAGATTGACTCGTTGGCGTTATAGCCAAGACGGTCAGTAGCTGTGGTGAAGTCTAGGAAGAAGATTAGACCAGAGGGTAGGCTCATGGGCTGAACGGACACGAGGTCGTTAGCGATGAGTCCACCGAATACACGGCGAACGATGGGGAACGCTACAGCGGCAAAGCCCTGAACGTCTCCACCTGCCATGGTGGAAGCAGCCTCACGTAGAAGCTCCTTGGCTTGGTTCTCCAATAGGCGAGCCATACCATTCTTTGCGTTATCGTCATTGAGACCTTCTAGAAGACCAGTCTTCTCCCACTTGGAGAGAAGGGCAGCGCCTTCCTTCTTCATATCTCGGTTGACGATACCTTCAGTTAATTTATTTAATACAGACATAAAAGTATCACCTCCTTTAATTATTTGTTATGTTTAATACCTGCAAGAATTTGCAATCTGTCTATAGCAGTATCGGTTGTTCGCGCAGACTGACGTCTGGGCAGAACAGTAGTTGAAGATTTTTGAATAGCTTCGCTTAGGGATTTTGGCATTTGCTTTCGTCGGGCAGTGCCCCCTGTGCTTTGAAGGGTTTCAAATATAACCTTCGCTTCATCAACCGAACCGGCTTTAGAAATAGCTTCAACAATATTTTCTTTTTGTCGCTCATTCAAGGAGGGGCTACTCAAAATACGATTCGTATATAATAGTTTTGCGTTTGAAGTGCTCATATCGTCAAATGCGCTCTTCATCTTCAAAACAGTTTCTTTTAGAGTCTTGTTAGACTTTTTAAGATTCGTGTTAGACTCAGAAAGCTCTTCAATGGCTTTCTTGAGTGCCTTGTTGTCTTCTTTAACCTCAGTGGCAGCGCGGTGAGCTAGTTCTAGCTCCAGGTTGTGCTGCATGATGGGTTCCGGTGTTCCCGCCCATCCGCTCTTCTGGGGTGTAATATCAACAACGAGTTCTTCTACTAATGCGGCGATGGCAGACTCATCAAGGACAAATTCTTCCTCTACTATCTCGGAGTCCCCATCCTCTGCCTCTTCGGCAGCCTTCTTCATGGGCTCGTCCTTGTCGCCGTCTTTGTCTAGATCTAGGAAGTCAGGCTTTGTCTCTTCGTTGATCATTAGCGTTTCTGCCATCTTCTCAAGAGATTCTAGTGTCAACTCTAGCTCCACGGGCTCGCCGTGGTCAGGGCATGGGCAGACGTCTTCCCCACCTAATCCGGCGGGGGGAGCATCTACTTCCGCTCCGGGTGCTGGGGCGGCTGCCTCGGGTGCGCCAAGTGCAGCTCCCATCTCTTCGGCTGCTGCATCTAAATCGTCTTCCTGCTCTAGCAGTGTGCTAACCGCAGTTTTAATCTCTGGTGCATATTTCTCAATAATCGCAGCCTCGGCATTCTTTAGCGCAGCCTCGCGGAGGGCTGTGGCATCTACGATTGCTTGCTCTAGCAATGATGACATTTAATTTCTCCTATTATATCTCTAAAGACACAGATATCTCGCATCATTGATAAATAGTATTGGGTGACACAAACACCCAAAAAAAGAAGGGCGCCCGAATGGGCGCCCCTCCAAGCTAAGTGATAGCTTAAATTACCAGATTAGGTAGTTGCTGCCGTCAAACATAAGGTTAGCAGCACCATAGGCGGAACCTAGTGAAATACTAGCAGCTCCATCAATGGTCTCAGAACCTGCAGTCGCGATAGTAACAGCGTTACTGGCGTGACCACCTTGCTTGATGACGAAGACCTTACCAGTAGGCATGCTGCTGGGTAGGGTCACGGTGACGGCACCACCAGAGGTGTCAACCTTCACGAGGAAGTGACCCTGGGTAAGGGTAGCGTCGGCGCTGATGGAGTGTAGACGACCGGAAAGACCGGCAGCCGCATAGAGATCAGCATCAAATTTGAATGCCTGGTCTCCGTGGCTCCAAGTCATGGACTTGTCAGCACCATCAATCTTTAGACCAGCACCATCAGAAGCTGAAGAGTTGGCAGAGCCACTCGCAACCTGAATGGTTAGGTCCTCAACCTTTAGCTCAGTGGCGCTAACGGTGTCAACACTACCGACAACCTCAAGGCTACCAGCAATTCTGACGTGGGAAGCGGCGCCACCAATTGTTAGAGTGTTTGCACCGAGGCTAGCAGCGACAGAGGCGTTAGCAGCGGTGAAGTCAAGACCGGTTAGACCGGAGAAAGCAGTTGCGCTACCACCGAGGGAAACGCTTGTGCTACCAACAGTAAGAGCACTGTTCACAAGCTTGGCGTTCGCGATGGAACCGGCGAGCATTGCGTTGGTGATACCAGCAGCCTTGACGCGGACGGCGTCAGAGCTAAGCTCAATGGAGCTGTCATCAACACCAACAGCGAGGACGCCACTAGAAGCAGCGAGACCGTTACCAGCGAGACCAGTAGCAACATCGTCGTTCATCATTGCGTCGGTAATACCAGCAGCCTTCACGCGCACGGCGTCAGAGTCAATCTCAAGAGAGCTATCGTCAACCTTGACGCTAAGCTTACCAGAGGAAGCCTCAATTCCGTCACCGTCAGCGAAAGCTGCGGCGAGATCGGCAATGGACTCTTTCTTGGTGCTGTTGTCGGTTGCGTCAATCATGACAAAAGAGTCGGCGGCGCGGTCAACAGCAGCGGCGCTTAGCTCGTTGGCATCAAGAGCTAGAACACCTGAAGCGGCAGAAAGACCAACACCAGCGAGACCGGTGGCAACGTCGTCGTTCATCATTGCGTCAGTAACCTTGGTGGCACCGATTGAGGCAACACCAGCGGCGAGGGTGACATCACCACTCATTGAGACCCAAGCGAGGTCAGTGCCGTCAGCTTGGAGGAACTGGTGAGCAGAACCAAGAGCTAGAGCTGCGGGGTCACCAGAAGCGTCACCATAGATGAACTTGCCTCGTGCGAGACCAGCCATCTTGGCTAGGGTAACACCATTGTCCTTGAGACGCACAGTGTCAGAGTTAATTTCAATACCAGTGTCGTCAACCTTGACGCTGAGCTTACCGGAGGAAGCCTCAATGCCATCGCCATCGGCGAAAGCAGCAGCTAGATCAGCAATGCTTTCTTTCTTGGTGCTTCCGTCAGTCGCGTCAATAAGAACGAATGAATCGTTCGCGCGGTCAACGGCAGCGGCACTTAGCTCGTTGGCGTCAAGAGCAAGAACGCCAGAGGCAGCGGAAAGACCGTTGCCAGCAGCGGCAGCCATAAGGTCAGCGATGCTTTCCTTCTTGGAACCGTTGTCTGTAGCGTCAATTAAGGCAATGCTATCGTTCGCGACGTCAACAGCAGCTGCGCTTAGCTCGTTGAGGTCAAGAGCAACAGAGACGGCAGCACCGAGGTCAACCTCGCCACCACCTGAAAGACCGTTACCAGCGGTAACTGTAACGGAGTCGTTAACCAACTTAGCGTTGGCAATAGAGCCAGCGAGGTCTGCGTTGTCAACAGAGCCTGCTGCGAGATCAATATCACCAGCGGAGATATCAAGAGTACCGGCAGTCTTCATCGTACCGATAATTGTTTTATAAGCCATTTGTAAAAAACCCTCCTAAAGGTAAAAGTCCAGAACTAGCGTTCCAGACCTATATATGGTCCGAGCAAAACCCGGACCTGGCACTCCTATATAGGTTAGGTTTTTTTTAAAAGGGTCTTAAAAGAGTGTTAAATCTATGTTAATAGATATGCCAATCGGTGGCATTGAAATAAATGCTTATAGCGCCGTAGTTTGAAACGAGAGCCACAGAATTAAGGTTGTCAATCTTTGCGCTATCTGCGGTCTGAATAATAATACTATTAGTGGCAGCCCAGCCACCCTCGTCCTTTATAATGTAGATCTTTCCTTCAGAAGTGGCAGCTCTGGTGGGTAGCGTCAGTGTAACAGAGCCTCCGGTCGTGTCCACTCCCACAAAATGGTCGTCGGTTCCAACACTATAATTGGCAGTTATGGACAAGCGTTTCTTCGCCTTGTCAACATCTATGGTAGCAGCAGGATCTACGATTACAGGCTTTGCCCATTCCATATGACCGTTTGCCGGCTTTACAAACGTCGCAGGCGGCGCTGTTGGAATAAAAGCTTTATATCCGTTTCTTCTTCCCATAATATACTAACTACTGCGGGCAGCAGCAATTGCATCAGAAATTTGCTCCCAGAGGGAAAGTTTCTGCTCGTCAGTGGTTATGTTATCCAGTTCTTCAAGAGAAATTTCTATTTCTTGCTGGGCTGTCTCAACAGGCGTAGCGGTCATGCTTTCACATAGATTTATTATGTCTGTTGTTTTAATATCCATTATTTTACATTTCCATATCTCAGGACTGCCAACCTGGTGAGGGATCCTGTCACTTGTCCGCCAGAGTAGCCAGACCACCAGGTAGCGTTTGCAAGAACAGACCCGGTAAAGGGGCTATCATCCGACCCAATTGCAATCGCGCCTGCAGCCTCCAAGCGAGCACGACCGAACGTCGTTAGACCAGATGGAGTTGGCAAGCCAGTGCTATAAGGAGGCAATTCACTACTACCGGTTTTGTAGCGTGTCCAGCCGGAACCCTCAAAATTATCAGTCTCCATAACAATCCAAGTGTGGTCAGCCGTCACTGCTCTCTCAACGCCAGCAGTGTAGTCTGCACTAGCGGCTGCTGCACCCGCACTATCATACCATATTCGTGGTGTAAGTTTGTTGCTGTTATCTCCATCAACGTGGATCGCACAAACATTATAAACAGTTTTTACCGGGGTGCCAGCAAAGACACCAGAACCGACGCCACCCTCAAATCCGTTGTATAAGCCCATGAACATACCGGGTCCGTTTGTTGCAGCGCCGACAAAACCTGAACCGCTGAACTCTGCTATAACTCTAATTCTGTCTCTAGCATTATATAGACCCGGTGATGCTGCAGGTTTGCCAGCGTTGACAGCGCCGGTCACATTGAAGTATATTCTCACAACATCACCTGCGCCTACACACCTTACAGTCAACCCTTCACCATTTACGATTTGGTGTTGTGGGGGGCTGTCACTAAGCTCTACCCAGCAAGCCGTGCCATCACTTAGAGTGTTAACACCGGCACTAAGGGTCTGGTTTGTCATCTCTTTAAAATTTAAATCAAGTACAACCTCAGATGCTCCTCTGTCATCCTGCAAAACCCAACTACTACCAGTAAGCGCTAGACTCATATTATTCCCTCACCTCGTTTATGGCAGCAATAATCTGGTCAATCATTCCAATTCTCTCCGCATCTGTAGAGATCTCATCAAATTCTTGCAATGAAACTAAAATCTGAAAAA
>UEXM01000939.1_pt1 | contig 27508 bp, 21 predicted proteins | sample 1796661 | NCBI WGS metagenome assembly UEXM01 (sample SAMEA4772469, study PRJEB27181) | metagenome
GGAAGCCATGGGCCTTTCCTGGGTATACATATCCGGCAATGGAGCCGGCCCAGCCAAAGTTGTCCCTAATAAAAGCAGAACCTGAACTTAAGTCTGTAGAATAAAACTCTCCGGAGGAGTCTGAACCAGTAACCGTACCGAAGTACCAGTTTAGCGCAAGTGTATTGAAATTGTATGGTGCAACGTTCACTGTGTCTAAGGCTGAGACCGATCGGTTCGAGCCAGAAATACCAAAGTTTTCGCCGTCTAGTGCGTGCTGTCTTAAGGATACACCATCAAGATATTGAGTCCAGTATCTAACACTGTTAATCTGAACGTCTGTCGGGTGCACCAAGGCACCAGTTATGTTGGTTTTCTGGGCGCCGGCATAGACTCTCTTCCAAGTACCTATTATATCTTGTCCTACTGCTTTTGTCACCGAGGAGCTAACTTCAAAACTATTATCGATTGAACCTAAATTGCCATTATATCCGCGGAAAATAACGTCATAAGTATAATCAGTCGAACCTGACACAAGATCTGAATTTGGATAGTTTGACGGCTTCAGTGCAACCGACAGGTTCCAGTCCTGGTTATCGTACACGTTAAGGAAAGTACTTGAGGTAAGCTCGAAAGAAAACGGATAAGGCTCATAAGAAGACGACAGATGGAATCTTACATTTTTGGAGTCATTTTCATCGCGGATTGCGAATACTTGGAAGTTAGCCACATCTTGAGAGGCAGTCAGGTCTGAAGTGTCATCGGCGCGATCTAATCCGGTACCGTCAAAGGTTCCAGTTAATACAGTCTGCATTCCAGCTAGCGAAGAACTTAAAAAGTTTCTATCCATTGTGTTTGCAGTTCTAAAGAACTTTGGAAATCTGATGCTTGTTTCAAAAGTAAGGCCGTGCTTATGTTGTTGATCTTTGTATGGTTCTCCAGCAGTCACTTCGTTATAGATATACCCCAGCGAATCCGCATATGTTGGATCTGCCGCCTGGTACATAACCGCAGTTGTATTTGAGGACGTATTGAAATTCAACATCTTCCGCTTCTTTTGCGTTTGCTTTAAGTTGTTGTTAAGTTCGTATGTTTGATTGTTTGCGTACGCATTAAAATAAACCAAGTTATCATCTATGTTGAAGCAACGTAATACATTTCTAATCGAGCGAAGAGTACCTTTAGACTTAAATATTGTAGTTAAGTTGTTATATAAATTTTGGTATATTAGGTTCTTTGTTTCATTCAGGTCGCTTTCAAAAATCTCGGTTTCAGTTCTATTCTTAAACTTTTCTAATATTTTTGAATCCACAAAGATCTCTGGTGTTATCAGACCAAGTGATTGTGGTAAATGTTGAGCAAAGGGAAGCGGCTCTTGTGAGGCGCTCGTATACTGGGTATGCCTAAACGATGGAAGTGCTTGAATTTGCAAGTACATTTTATCAAAATAGGCGCCCATGATGTGTGCCAATTGTTCAAGATCACTATTTCCGTCATCTTCTACTTCTTCAACAACCCATGAAGGAATGAGGTTTAAAAATTGGCCAGTGTTTTGGCCGTCATGATATAAGCCAGTTGCGCGCAGATCTGCTTTAAGCGACACAACCTCTGGATGGACTGCGTATATGATTGGATCAAGGTATTCCGCCTCGCTTGCACTAGCAGAGACGATGGCAGAGCCTGTATTTCTTGAGTTTGCTGAATATCCTGTCCATGTTCCATTACAAAGTCGGCCGCCATAGTCCAGAACAACACTGTCAATACTTGACGTTTGTGTGATGCCTTCGTTGAACTTATAGTACATGCCAAGTGTTGTATTAGCGATGTCAAGATTTGTTCCGCCGCGGACTTGGTCGAACCAATAGCGGCCAATTTCTTCAGCGCTGCGTGCAGTTTTCCAAAACCTGAACTCGTCTAATGAGCCGTCCAGTTTACCAGCACCAGCATACGCAGATGGCAAAACACCACCGACAGCTAATTTGCTTGGGGCAGTAAGTAGCGCGCCAATTCTGCCTTGCACTCCCTTTGGAGATAACTCTCCAATGGCTCCGCCACCACCACTTGTAAAGTTAGAAACTGTGGTTGAAGTAATTGCATCCGCATTTGTTCTATTTCCTGCGGTACCTGTCGTTCCTTGAGTTATTGTTACAGTGTCAACTCCATCAGATACTGCTGTATAGTTGGCGTCTGTTGTGTTATTAATGGCAAACACCATGGCTGCTGCGGCTGCGACTTTTCCTGCGGATCCTCCGCCGACACCATCGAACCCAACCGTTGCAGAGCCACCGGAACCACCACCGGCGTTCAGCGGAACGCCTCCATTAATTGTATAGATTGTACTGGTTCCTGCTGAATCAACTAATGTAAATGTTTCTCCGTTAACAATGCCACCAGAATCAGAAATTACGATTGTAGCGGTTGCCGCTAAATTCTGATAAGTATTGGTATCATTAAGTTCTCCGTTAATATAAAGTTTTGCATTAAAGCTAGAACCAGAGTTCTGAAGAACAAAAGCGTAGTGCTTCCAGTCACCCAGTGTGCTGCCGTCAATTCCTGAACCAATCGAGGACGTGTTGATTTGCTCGACAGCCCCACTTAATGTACCTGATTGAACAGTTATTAAGAACGGACTCTCGTTTGCGGCGCCTTCTTTAAGCTCAATCCTGATTCGTCCGTAGTCTGCACTTGAAGTCTCTTCATTGTTCCACGTGTCAAAAATAACTTGTCGGTCTGTCAAGGCGCCGATCGTAGATGGCTTGGAGCCTGTTAATGCCCAGAACTCAATTGTAACACCTGTGTCGAAATCTGCTTTAAGGTTAGACTCTCTGGTTCCGTCCCCATAATCAGATGGGTATCCATTGTTGGTGTACAAATTGTCATCATAGATATTATTATATTGAAATTTACTATTTGTTGGGTCGGGGACCAGATTTTTTAAGTCTTGAGTTTGATTTAGTACGTTGGGTCCGCCGTTGAAAGTGATGTATTCTAACGAAGAGGGTATGCCGTAGCCATTTATCTTTGTACTGGTTCCCCAACCATCTGCTGAAATGTTTATGTATCCGGTCGTTCGTGGATATTTTTTATTGAATATAAATTTTTCAATGTCCAAGGACTGGTTGTAGAACTCATTTATGTCTGCATCCGACCCATCAAATGGATAGAAATCTACAATTCTGTCAATAGCACTCTTGTAATATAGATTAGCGGATCCATATCTAGCAAATGTCTGCGGATTTTCATAATCCACTTGCGGCAAGAAAGAATCTTGTTTGACCTTGATTGCTTTTAAGTTAGTTGAGGATTCAACATCGGCGGTTAAATCTTTCTGGTTATTGTCGGATAAGTAATTACGACCAAATAAATCTTTAATACTCATTATTCACCACCCGGAACTTAAATATCTCATCCTGCTCAAGCCAGGAGTTCAGTTCATCATCGTAAAATGAGAACTTGAATCCATATTCATAGCCGGGCTCAAGAAGTTTCATATTGAAATCAAAGTAGTTGCCTGATACATCGTAAGACAGGCCCGTTGCGAAATCGCTGCCTGTGTTATGTGCTACTGCTTCTAGTGCATCAAGAATTCTAAACACGCGATAAGAAGCGCTGACTACTGGGAAGTGTTCTGGTGTTTTCTGCGCTTTGGTGTAAATATTGGGATTCCAATCTCTGTTTCTAACGTACAGGTTGAAGCGCGCGGTTTCCCTTGGCCCATATTTGTTTTGAAGATTTGTTATATTGATATAATATACTGGTTCTCTAGTGTCTGTAGTAGCCCCGAACGCCTTTGTTAAAATTGAACCTGTAAAGAATTCTATATTGTGGGTTGAGGGATCCATGCCAGAACCGCTCCACCAAACATCATACAAGGTAGAAATATCAGAGATGGCGCCGGTAACAGCGATAGATGCGGAATATATTCCGGTTGATACGTACCCGCCGGTCACGGCCGTATGTCCATCATATAAAATAAGTTTAGAACCAGACGCCGCATAGTTGGTCGAGGAGCCAGAATACAAGCTAACCATTATTGAACCAGTCGAACCAATTGCAGGAATGTTTCGCAGGCGCCCTCTGATATAATTATAGAGGTACAAGGTGTTTAAGTTGTCAACGCCCGGAGCTAAGGAACTGCTGAAATAAAAGTCTCCTCTGTCATCCCTTTTAGAGGAGTCCCACCGAGCTTCTATTGTCGGCTTCTTAAAGAAAAATTGTGTGCCGCGGCCAAAGAATCTTTTTGTGTAATATGAGTCTGTAGCTCCACCGGTATTATTGATTATACTTCCTGTATATGGTGTTTGTACCAAGGAGGTGTTATTGGAGGATGAATAGAATGCTTCGAATGACGAAGATAACATAATACCAACACCGTAGTTCCCTTTGGTGCCAGCAATCCAATGCTCCACTAAGGGCGAAATATCTATTTCTAAATCTTCAAGGCCGGATTCAAAAGCCTGTTTGAAGTGGGGGTCGCTAGCACCAGTAAGATAGGCACCACCAACCGTTGTCTCGCTATCGGCGCGGGTCCATAGTGTCGTTTTCGTCGCGTATAGCCAGTTAGAGCCAATATTGCCCTTTGTAAGATCTTTGTAGTTTTCAAGGTCCAGACCTATACCTTCTTGCCAAGTTTGGGCAATTGGCAAAACTTCCAAAGAAAAATCTTTTGGTACTGTTTTTGAGGTTTCGGCATTATACACTTTTAAATAAAAGTTCACAGATCCACTAGCAGGAATGTTACCTGCTGTGCGGTCTGCTGTGATATCAGTTATGGGGAACTGTAACAATATTCGTGATAGTTCCTGGGAGCCACTCGTATTCGATGCGGTAGGGGTCATTGCTCGGCCATAAATTGAGTAGGTCTCAAGTATATCGGCCATGCCGGCATTAGAACCAGTGCCGCGTGTTGACAAATTTGGCTGAAATGCGTTAACAATAGTATTGTCAGCGCTGGCTGTGTATTTAAGAATTGCCATTATCTAATTATTCCTGTCATATCAACATCTGGGTATTTAAGTTCTAAGATAGCGTTGTTTGGTACAACAAGATACGAGCCGTCGCCTGAGAGATTCTCATTAACGTGGATTGCCGCATTGGAATATCCTGCGCCACTCTTAATAAATATTTTTACCTTAGTGACGTCTAACACACCAGTAACGTCCTTGAGGACTTTATAAATATCACTGATGTACAAAGGCTCTCCAATAAAGAATGGCTGTTCAAAATGTTTCTTTAGCGCGTCAATACAGCGATCTAAAACAATATATTTATCTGCCATATTCTGCGGCTTCGCTATAAACTCTAATCCAAAATTAAGGATAAAAGGATCTAGTATGTCAACAGTATCATTAATCATTCTATACTGATTAATCCAAGTTTTTAAGTTGTTTTTTATTGTTGAGTTACTTGCGGTTAGTTTGCCGGTCGTATCTTCCGAAATAACGTACATATTTAAGTTTCTTTTTTGTGAATCTGGGTCCTTCTGGACCGACACTCTTTTGATGGAACCAAACTTTGGATGCATGCGGTAAGCTATATTTTCATAATCAGTTTGTGTGACTGCGCGGTTTTGAGTAGGAAAGGTATCGTACACTCTTTGCTTTATTTCTGTTGTCGATGGATAACTAACATTTCCTACGATTGGTTCCTCATTGGAAACCTCTATTGAGGCGCGAACGGCAGCAACTTTGTCACCTGATAAGTTTTGTCTGTTTTCAAATTCCAGTACGGCGGAGTTGACTGAGTTCAAAGAGCCGACCGCAACATTGGAGTTTATTCCGTTTGTAGTTCGATAGGTGATTACCAAAGTAGTATTGGTTGGGACAATGCCAAAACTTTCATTTTCCGACAGGCGGCTCGGATCAAAAGTCACAGTTGTTGTATAGGTTTTTCCAAAAACATCAACTGCAACATTCTGTGGATTTGCTACCACATCAGAATTGCTCATTTTTCCACTACCAAACTGTAGTGTGACCTCGGTTCGATTAAATTGTGTTGTAAATTTTCTCGATACCAAAGTTGGCTTTATAATTGATGGAACATTGTCGTTTTTAAAATTAGAGTTGGAAACTTCTTTAAATACCGTGTCTTGCACCAGATAGTCAACTTCAAAGTACTCGTTGCCTTCTGTGTCGAATACAGAAATAATTTCTGCAACATTCTGTGCGTCGAGAGATACCGTTCTAAATCTCTCAAAGGGGCCCACGGGTACCCGTTCCTGGCCAAACTGGCCTGATACAACGTTTCCATAAGTCTTAATAGCGTAGTGGGTGGGGGCACCAGTCGTGGCGTCCACACGGGCGGCCACAAACGTGTTTGCTGGGCTTGCAAAATCTATGTTTTCTGTTAAGACGTAACTTAGCCCGACACCTGAACCGAAAGTTGTGCCGCGTTTAAGTATTGGCATATAGTCAGTGTCTGGTCCGATACCCGTTGCTGAAGCCGGAACGAGAAGGAATATAGCTACAGAGCCATACGTTGATGGGCGCCCTTGTGTTTTGTAACCTAGCACACGGCCATGTCGCACAACATTGCTATACTGATAGGCAGTGTCTAGAAACGACTCATTAACATTGTAATCTAGGTAAAAAGACAGTTGGTCACCAACATAGGAAACCGCATCTATCATCAGGGCACCAAAAGAAGCTTCGCTGAAATCCTGAAACGAATCTGGGTAGAATCTTTCTGCGATTTCTAGCAGATCTTGTTGGATTGTTTCAAACTCGCGGTGAGTATAATCTATTGGGAGCAGTTTTTTTTCGTCTTTAGGCATAAAAAATCCTCAATTTAAATAGTAAATTCTAACAAATCTTTAATATTTAAATTTGGTATTGTGTATCTGATTCTAACATTTAAGGCATTGTTGCTTTGCGCAACCTCATCAAAACTAATTTCTTGTATGTTAATAGAGGGCAAATAAATACTAGTTTGTTCAAAGATGTCTCTTTCTATTTTAGAAAATGTGCTTTGGGTGAAATTTTCAAACAAATACTTGTTCATCCCAACGCCAAAATCTGGTTCCATAACGCGTTCGCCTTTATTTGTTAACAATAACATTTTAAAGTTTTGTTTTACTAGGGTTCTGAAACTTTTTATCATTTCAAAACCATCGCCAGAATCTCTGGCAATCGGCAATTTAACTGAAAGGGATGACATATTTTTCCTTTATTAAGTATTTAGCACTTAAACTTATTTAATCAACTTGAATTTTTCTTAGAACACTCGGCGCCATCTGCGTTAAATACGTTTCCGCGGACTTGAGATTTTTGGAACCAAGGCAAAATCTTCATTGCTGGGTTGAATCTAAATCTCTCTACAACGCCGGCAGTAAATTGATCCACTGCTGAGGGGCCTGAAGATTCTAAGACATTAAACTTGCGATCGCGGTAATAAGGCTTGAAGATATCTTTGATTGTTCTTGTGGTATTTCTAAGCGGCTGCTTGTCCCACTCATCCCAATCTAAATAGCCGAAGCTACTAAGGAACCCGTTTCTATCATCTTCTGCTGCCCAGCCGGCTGTCCAGGCTGAGTTGAGTGACAGCTTCTGGTGTTCGGTACCGTCAGCCGAAGTCACAGTCTCAATGGTCGCGCCAGTTATTCTGCCGCCGGGCTTCTTTTTCTCGTCAAAGGCAGTCATATCTCCCTTCTCGACCGTTAACTCACCCACAGAAGGCAAGAGTCCCAAGTCGTTATAGATCGCCAGCATTGAAAGCGCTTTCTTCATAGAGAAGATATAGTCAACGGCAAGTCTGAATTTATCGTCATCTTGAAGATTGTTGATCAGACACAATAGAAGCTTGCTATTTGGTGCGATACCCTTGAACTCCGCTACTGGTAGGTCTAAGGCATCTATTCTTGCTTCGGCAATTGCGATTGGAGAACTTACGGCGCCGCCGGAATCAATACCAAATTCCAGAACGTATTGTACTCCTATGTTGCCAGTTATTCCGACTGCGGGGGCAGTTCCCACATAGTCCCGGCCATTGCCGCGTAGGGGTGGTTGCACGAGTTCTAGTGTGCCAGGATAGTAATCGGACAAGTTGCCAACCCCTTGGCCGCGGATAAGAGATTCTGCTTCAGCAGAAGACATCCTAGAACCATTAACACTTACATATTTTTTCAAATAAAATCGCTTAGAGCCACTTGCGCTACCGATGTCACCAAGTGGGACCTCAGATACTCTTCCATCTATTTTCTGCTTTGTAAATACTTCCATGACATTTGCAAAAGGAATCAGCCTGTCATGTTCTTCTAATTCAGAATGTTCTGCGCCGGCCATATAGATGCTCGTACCATCTATATCTTTATGTACGTGATATTCTCCCACATATGGCAAACCACTCGGAAGAGCTAACATATCACCGGTCGTATACAAATTGCTTCCCTCAGTTGGCAATGAACCAGCAGCGGGCTTCTCTATAAACTCACCATGAAGCTGTAGGTCTTCACCACCATTGCAAAAGTTGTTGAAGAAATAATAGTTCATGTTGGCAATTGCTGGATTAAAGCCTGCCCGGGCACAATTTTTGCTAAATACATCCGAAAGAAGTTTGAGTTGCTCTAATACCAACTCTTGCATTATAATCTTAGCTTCGCTTTCAACTTTCTTTACTGCTTCTAAGTTCTTACTTTCTCTGAAACTCTTCATGGATTCAAAGGTGCCATAATCTTCGCTGTTGTAGTCGTCGAAGTCATATGGGTACTTATAGCCTGATTGCATATTATTAATTTTTTCTAATGCTTCTTGGACCGGTTGAGGACAGTTGCTGGCCGTAAAGGTTTCGTCTAGTTCATCATCTAGACGATCTGAGTACATCTGCACCGCCTGTTCAAGATAGGCATACCAGAATTCTGTATCGTTAAACGGATTAAGGAAATTGCCTCCTGTTGACATCATGGCCTCTTTCATGGCTTCCACAATGTACCCTGCATATATTTTACTGTAGTTGTGCTCAAAGTCAGGAGCAAACTTTGTAAACGTTGCTATCGATTTTACAAATCCAGTACAGGCAAAAGTCTTAATGCCGGCCATGACCAGGCCACGGATCGCAGCCTTTGATGGACGGGTTAAAATTCGATTAAAGGGTACTTCTAAGATACAGTCTTCGTCACCCATTAATCTCTTGTCTTCGGGGATTCTTGGATAGTATGTATCAATCATTTGACTGATTTGAGAGAAGTTAGCAATACCGTCAGTCTTGGGGTCACACGGGCTTCTTTCTGGGAACAGCAAGTCAACCATGCCAGTCCAGCCTGAGTTAGGCAGTGGCTTTGTATAAACAGGCGGGAACATATAGCTTCCCCCATACTTGCCAGGGTCCAGGTAGAACACTCTAGCATTTTCAGGAGTTTCAAGATTATCATATTGATTTCTGCTGATTCCTAGAATTCCGTCCTCACTGCTGACATCGTTAAGATCGCCGTCGTCATCTCTTACTCTTAAATCATACATTGATGCAAAGTCGCCGGCGTTTCCATCGTTATCGCGAGCCAACTCTGCATCTAATATGACCCCTAAGTCAAAGTCTGAGCGTGTAAGAGGATCTGCAACAGCCCCAAAGAGCCACCCACTGTCGTTGTTACCTATTTCTTCAGCGAATAAGTTGTAAAGATCTTGGTTAACCTCTTCGTATACTTTTTGTGATTTCTCAATAGACAAAGCACCGTTAGTTAGATCGCTCAAAGCAGCGATAGGGGGTGAATAGCTTTTGTATTCTATAAATGTTTTTGCTAACTCGGGAAAGTTTATAAGGTCTATGTTGTCAAGGCCGTTGTCTACAGAAAGAAACTCATATCTTCTATCCTTAATTATGGCCGGTTCATCTTCAAACATCCCCGGGCGTTCATCCTCTGGAAGCAACTCAAGTGCTGAGCCGGCTGATTCTGCGGTCGTATTAACCATGGCTATGACTGACACTCTAGTATTGTCATCTGGGCGGTTCACATAGACACCGTCTTTCTTGATTAAATCTGAGTAGTATGCACGGAGATTGAAGCCGTATGCCCAGGAATATTTGGCTTGATTCGATGAGCCGCGGGCGCGATATCCTTTAGCATTATCTCTGAATTTAAGAACGACATCTGCGGTATCTTTTCTTTCTTTACGAGTGATTATCACTCTGTCATTTTCAAAATCTACCCTGTGGGCAGCGTTGTATCCATGGTTTGGCATGTCCACCAACTCGACATCTGTATCCCACAAAAATCCAACAAATCCTAAATCACTGAAAGATTTGCTCCAGCGCTTTGCCTTTCTTCTGTCGTTTGTACTCTTGAAGTTGATTACACCATCGTCCCCGCGTAAATCTTTAATTACGGTCGTGTTTGATTTGGACTCATTTTCTTGGACTTGATATGGCCTGACTTGTTGCAAAAACTGTCCGCGGAGCCAGCCAGCAACATATTGCGGATAGGCGCCGCGAGCTTCACCGGCAAATAGTTCAATCATAAATTTGATTATTACTTGTAGCGGTAGTGTTGTAATCCACAATATGAGAGTTACGAGCCATACTGGCAGCATAAACGGATTAGAGGGGACTGGTGGGGGCCTGATGGGCTCTTCTGTAACAGTCTCTCCGTAGTAGTCGACCCAGCGTGCACCGGCGGCGACCTTGTCTTGGTGAACGGTCCAAGGATTTCCGTAAGTATCCGAGAGTACCATGTTAAGGAGGCCCCAGTTCTTTTGTTGATAAAAGAATGCACCTTCACCAAGCATATCTTCGGTATATGCAAGCTTGATTTTATCCATCTCTCCCTTAAGGGCAGTCGTTGCAACTATTTTTGCAGGCTCTGGCTCAATCGGCATCAGGCCATTGTCACAGCCGGGATCAGAAAAGAACGGTGGCATGTTGGCTTCTACTATGTTTGGTATCCCCTCATGTATCACCTTCCCAATATCGTCTAGATCTTCTAGCAATTGCGCTTTGGCGCTCATGTTGAGTGCCTCACACTGTGCGGGAGACATACGGCCTTCCAATAACGAACAACGTTTCTCATTGAATAATTCTAGTTCTTCTGGCGTCGAACACATTGAAGGATTAACAGGAGTATCTAACTCTTCTGGAAAGGCTTCTAGTATCTCTCTTAACTCGTTTCTTGACTCGGCTGGCATCAACAAGCCTACGTTTTTGTAAAATTTAGATATCGACGCCTTGGTTGGCAGGGCCTCGCGATACTCGGGATAGTCGTGCTCCACAATGCCGTCCATAATGTCCAGAGCCATAGCGGATGGACCATCGAGCATAGCTTCAAACGCCTCTTGTCTAGTCATGGCGTTCATTGAATCTGCAAAGAAGCTAATTGCTCTATCGCGATCTGCCAATGCGGCGCCACCAACACCCAGTTGGTTTACAATTTCAACAACTGTGTTCTCTACTTGTTCGTTGCTGACTGTGGGGCCACAGATGGTGTCCCTGATGACATCAAACAAGTTTGTGCGGCCAGCGATGGCGCCAGGTAATGCAGCCGCAACTTCTCCTACGGTTTCCAAGGCTTTGCAAATTGCGTTACCAATAATCTCACAAATCTTACCAAGAATGGCTAAAAGAATTTTTGCCAGAAGGGCCCAGAAAGCCTGCTTTAATAGGAAGAAAAGAAGCCCAAGAATATCAGAAAGCTTTGGCCACATTCTAAATGGGTTCTCCATCCTAATTGAAGTAATGTCAACTTGATTTCTGCAGAATGGCATGCCTAAACTCTTGACAAAATCCATAATACCTGGATTAAATAAAGGTGGTTGTGGGCAATCAAGTAATGCAATAACGGCCGCAATCAACTGGGCACCTGGGAAGCCACTCATGTGGTCGAGGAGTGCCAAGTAATTATCCTCGTATACTTCGATTAATGCAAGAATATACGCTTCGAACACCTTCTGAGAGTCTAGCTGTGACTTCTGCTGTGCAGATGGGCCGGCCAACTGTTGCCCCAAGGTACGTCTCTGTTCAGTAGGATCGTAATTGCTGATGTCTTTATTCTTAGAGGGCACCTGGGCGCCGAATGCGTCGGGCCTACTCGTTTTTTCTTGGTGCTCAACAAACTCTTCGTCTTCCCACGGTTTCACAAAGTTTACTTCACCAAAAAATGGTGCGTCTTCTGCGCGCGGCGACTTATCATCGAGTGCTTCAAACGTTTTTCCAGATTTTAAATTCTTTTTGACAAGTGCATCGAGTTCAGCGCGTTTTTCAGGAGGCAAACCAACGAACAGTACTCCAAAATCTCGAACTCCCATTGCTTTGAGAGCAGTTAATATTATTCGGCCGAGTGCTTCAGCCAAAGTCAAGCCCTTAAATAAACACTCAATCGCTTCGAACATAAGGTCATACAGGCCACAATACTTAAGAGGATCTAGGCCATGCTTGTATAACTGATTTACGGAGCCCATGCCCATACCACCGAAACCCTTGTACATTATAGCTCTTTTGCACATATTTACAAAGATTGGATCTTTTTCGTCAATTCTGTAATAAGCCTGCATGCGGGAATTACTTTGCATGTTATGGGGATTTGAAAGCCCGGGTGCACCTTGATTTAGACCCATCTCTCCAAGATCTCTCTTTACTTCGTCTGGGTTAGTCCGACATAGATTGTCGTGGAAAGCCTTCGCAACAGCATCTCCAATAGAGAAAACTTCGTCAAAAATATCTTGACCCAAATCTTTAAACTCGTTCTCAAGATTGTTCTGAATACAGGAAAACGCCGAAGGTTTTCCTATGTCGCCCTCAGGCTGCCATGCATAGATTTCAGGGTAAGTAAATTCTTCAAGAAATTCAATCCATGGTTTGGGTCGCCGGGCTTTGAAGCCTCTATCCATTTCTTGCATTCTTGCGAAATATGCCACTGCAGTTTTATCTTTCCAGCTACCTCGCCGGCGTAAAGATCTTAATCGATTCTTTTTGTATGTAGCAGCCGGTCGATCACCGCAACCCTCAGTATATACTTCCATTTTTTTAATGTTGTAATTGCCATCAAAGACCATTACCAGTTTAGTCATAAGCTCATCTGAACTGAACAGATCCCAAAAACTTACTGACATCGTGAAGCCGCGGCTGTTAAGCCATGAGTCTAAGTCACTGTATAATGTTCCAAGCGCAGATGTTCCGAAAACGGCGTCATCTCCATAATCCGAAAGGTCAAAATACCTATCGTCTTTTTTAAACTTTAGATGGCCGCCTTGCGTTCCCGTAAACACTTTCAAATATCTGTTGTATAAATTGAGACCCTTTCTAACTCTGATATTCATGGGCGTCATTTCGGCCGTAGTAAACTTGACCTTTATATCGTCTTTTTCTACTTCTTCCGGCTCACCATCATCAAGTTGTATTTCTGGGAGTCCAAACACCGTTGAAAAGTCCACCGAATAAAGAAGTTTCAATCGTGAACCTTGGCGGGGTTCTAAATGAAAGTCGGTAAACTCTGTTACCTTAAACACACTTTCTACAGTTGCGAAAGAATCATCTTTCTGAAACTCTTCCAACATTATTTGGATTGCATCGCGGCCGTATTTCTCAAACTTTTCTTTCAGAGCCTCGTCGGCCTCCTCATCAGTCATACCTTCTGTATATCCGGTTGTTGTTTCCGGAGTCACAAAGGTAATTTGATATTTGCAGTTTTTCTCGTTTAAAATAGGTTCTGTCTGGCTACGATCACGCCAATTGCTATTAATCGCATAAGGATTAGGGACGCAGTCCAAGCATACTTTTCCAGGAGATACCGAAACGTCACAGACATCTGGTAAGCCATCTCCGTTCTTATCTTGAAATTTTAGATACGGAGAAGTTCCATCTTTGGGCATTCTTTCCGGTATCGGAACCATTGTTTTATCTACACGACTTTTAGCCATATCATTATTTCCTTTACGTTAAGTTAACGTTTCTGCTACAGATATACTTGTACCCGCCGGGGTTGCAGTAATTAAACTCCCAGTTGTCTTTATTGATTCTAACATGATACATGGTATTCATAACCCAGTTCAACTGCGCTGAGACTATTACAGACGAGGCACCGGCGCGCCATGGCTCCATAAAAGAGATGCCTAAAATAGCATTGAATATTACTTGCACCAACGACATAGCATACGTTGATGCCCATAGATCACCAAGAATGTCACTGAGTTCAATAAAAGCATCGCGAGTGAGTTCGCCGCGTACGGCTGGCTGCAGGTTATTAATAGTTTCAAGTGGCATCATGACTCCGCCGAATGTAATATAACTGCTGTTGATGTTACCAGCCACTAAATCAATCTGCGGAGCTTGTTTGACAATCTTGCCACCTAAAGAATTTGTCTCTCCAGATAATGCATAGCCACTAACGCTATCAGCCTCTCCTGTTATTATTTTGACACCCTCGCGGCCAATAATTCTAATTGCATCTGCTTTTAAGCCAATGCCCGATCTGCCGCGGTTGGGATCTGCATTTCCAGCAGCGAGTCCAAAGTTTTTATCAATATCAGTCAATTGGCTTATGTGTATCCTTGCGGCGTCGGCAAAAAATGAGTTGTCAGCTTGGGCTGTGCCTTCTTCTTGCCCGGGCGGGCCATCTCCGCCATTCGCGTTGGACATTCTTCCGACAACCAAGTCAATAGAGTTTGCAATGTTGGAACCAAGGGCGCCGTAACCAGATGCTGCACTATCAGGGCGGTCTGTTCCTAGAACAATGTACGAGCCGGCTTGACTAATGACCTGTTCGTTGGGGGCTGATTTGTAGGATAACGTCTGGAGAGGTATCGCTGTGTGGAATAATCCATTACTAGAATAAGTATACCCTAATCCAGCGTCGGCCTTTTCTTGTGTTGTTGCGTCACCAAGATCACCGTCTTTGCGATTGCGTTTATTATCAAATATTTTTTTCATTTATTTTCCTGTTTATTGGGCGCTATGACGATGAGGGCGTCCCACCAGATGCGAATTCGTGTGCTTCTTTCTGGCGTCTCTCTCTCAAACCGGCTGAATTAACACCTTTAGATGTATCGGGGCCAGCGGCAATCAAGTTTGCGGCCTTAACATAGTCTTTGCTTTTAATAGATGCGTAGATAGCCTTCATTGCCTTGGCATGCATGCCAAGATTAAATCCTAGCGAAAATAAAGCATCATACATTTCTTGCGTAACCTCAGCATCGCCTAGGTATTTATTGAGTTGTTTCACCCTAGGGTTGACATCTTCGGAAAAGAGATCTTCAATCTCTTGTTCTGTGAGCGGGGTACCTCCTAATAGGTTTCCTTGGAAGCGGGCGCGCTCATCTTTTTCAATTTTATGACCGATACCAATTGTAGGGTACCCTTTGACCTCTTCGTATGTTGTGCATCCGGATTTGCAGCCGCCTTCGCCCTGGTAGTCATCGTATACAGTGCCGCGGCCGCCTTCAGAACCCTTCAAGTCCTCGGTGCCCTTTGTGCTAAGCGCATATGGTTTTGCGATGCCTATGCCCGGCTGTTTGAGGGCGCTTTCAAGATCTACATAAAATTCAGAAATTGTTTTATTGCCAAACGCACTTTTAGTAGTCAAACAATCTAAATTACTAGAGTATGTGCCTTGGTTTGAGTTTGTTGGACCGATAATCCAACAACTGTCTAAGTTGTACGAGAAATCTGTTTTTTCCAACTGCACATAGACCTCGTCACCATCGGAATAATTTCCCTCACGGCTAAGTGCTGTTGTGTGCATATCTTGAATAATCCCGTTAATAGCGGCATTTGTAGTATCAAAACAAGGTTCAGGCAAAAAAGCGTGTGGTGAGTTTGCAGATACGATCCTTACCTTGAATCCATAAATTTTACCATTAGTGCCGTAACTATTATCCGGTGCTTCCGTACCGACTTGTCCTGCAACCTCTTCTTGAGTGAACCCAGTACCTGTGGTTAAAGGCTTCAATATGACTGCTATAAATTGATCCTTACCTTCGTAAATGTCACTTTTTATTGCACCTTTCCTGGTGGCCGCAGAAACCGCATCGAGGACGCCTCCCTGAATTGTTAGGTGTTCAAATGGTAATATTTCGTTAGACATTACTGGATGCTCCTGTTAGGGATTTACAGGGGAAGTAATTATTAATTCTGTCCATGCGGCGCTGCCAATGCCTTCTTTGGGATGCCTGATCTGACAGTTTCTTATTTCTCTTAGGATCGCTTGCTGCCGGCGGCACTTGGTTGGCTCCCACGACATATGCGCGCAAAGTTTTTTCAGAATCCCAGCCGGCCTTGGTCGCAAGCACCCTAAAACCTGTTGGGCCTAGACTGTTCGTGATACCTGCAGCAATCGCAAACTGTCGCGAGGTGACCCAACCATGACCTTCGGCAACTTTTTTTGCAGCATTTCCGGTTTTGGCTAGCCATATTTTCGATTGAATTTCTTTACTTTTAGGATCCTGAACAAATCTCTCCATTCCAATTCTCCACCATTCCGTAGAATAACAGCCGGTCCCATCGTCATTCTGACCTGTTAGCGTGGTGCCTTTACACCAGTTCTTTCCTTTAGAGAAAGTGATTAAATCATTTACAGTTCTATCACCAAAATATTTTTTTGTAATGGTGTCGCCCATTCCTTTATATAATTTTTCTAGCCCAGAAGATGCATAGTGAGCAACGCCGATTGAGCCACCATCCAAAGGCAATACATCAGTAGACTTTTTCCTCAATACGTCAATCAAAGTTATTCGAGCCCAATCAGAAGTAGCCGGGGTTGTGTCGGCACATGGGGCGCCACTTGGAACCACCACAGCACCGTCAATAGTTTTACCACCAAAGGCGTCCTTAACAGTCAAACAATCTAAATTGCTAGAGTATGTACCCTGATTTGAATTGGTCGGGCCTATAATCCAGCAACTGTCTAAATTATATGAAAAATCTGTTTTCTCTAATTGCACATAGACCTCATCACCGTTGGCATAAGTTCCCTCACGGCTAAGCGCTGTTGTATGCATGTCTTGAATCATCCCGTTAATTGCAGTGTTGGTGGTATCATAGCAAGGTTCAGGTAAGAAGGCGTGTGGAGAATTGGCGGATATAATCCTTATTTTGAATCCATAAATTTTGCCATGGGTACCAGCGCTGTTATCCGGTGCTTCGGTACCAACCTGTCCTGCAACCTCTTCTTGGGTGAACCCAGTACCTTCAGTCAAAGGTTTTAAGATAACTGCGATAAACTGGTTTTTGCCCTCGTATATATCGGTCTTGGCAGCTTTTTTTCTAGTCATGGCAGCTATAGAGTCAGTCGCCCCTCCTTGAATCGTAAGCGCTTCAAACGGATAAAGTTCGTTAGACATCGGCAGGTTCACCCTGAATTAAATTGAATATACTGTCTTTGTCGTCATCAGACAATTCAAACGATGCAGTCTGATCTTTCTTTTGAATAGAAATAATTTTAACAAGCTGCTCGTTAGATCTCTGCATCGTCTCTATATGCTTTGCTGCTACCGGGCTTAGGTACTTATTCTGATCTGGCTCAGTCGCAATTTTATTCGCGATCTCATTTAAGAATTCGCGCGCTGCTTTGCGATCGTCTCTTATATTGCCTAACGCTTCACTTACTAATGAATCTATGTCGTTGTTTTTCATAATGCACCATTGTTCCAGTTCTGTGTAAAGTAATAATACTTTTTCTTAAACTTCTTTAGTGAATTCACTATTTGCTTGGTATTTAAGCCAGTGATTTCACGCAGGTACAGATAAATAGCTTTTTTATTAAAAATTTGTATATCTTCTTTTGAATCGAAAAGAACGACTATCGCCTGATACACTTTTAAATCATTCTCTTTCATCTGGGCGGTGTCCCACGATTTTAATTCTTTATAGAAATGATTCCAAAACTCGTTTTCTTCCCGTTCGGTTACGTAAGATTCATTTGTTGACAGATATTGTTCTTCATAATTCTTAGCAAGATTATCAAAGTTTACCTCTGTTTTATTCTTACGCTGTTGCTTTTTTACTTTGTGAATAAACCAGTTTTTAGTTATAACTGAAAAATAGGAGAAAGCTTTCGACCCCTTAGAGGGATCATACTTGTCCAATATTGTCATCAGCCAAATTTTACACTCGTCTCTTAACGAGTCGATGTTTGGCAAATTTGTAAATTTATAAGTAAAGACAATCTTATCAACCATTTCGTTAAAAGCTGGGCCAATCCAATTGACATATAAATCTGTTCGCTCTCTTATACATTCAGTATTAGAATACCTAATAATGGCATTCTCATGATCTTTTGTAAAGTAGTGATTCTTCTTACGACGTTTCTTCTTCGTCGGCGGGGGTTTCTGTATCTTCTGCATCTTCTTCTATTAGTCCATAAATATATTCGAAGGTCTCCAACTGTTTATTGAAGGACCTCGCATGTTCCATTAGGGCACCGAGAGTTTCGTCACCATAGAACATTTCAAGCTCATATACACCTTCAAGGTGTGCAGCAAGAGCATCAACCATTTCTTTAAGATCATACATCTCCTCAGAGATGCTTAGAAGCTTGACAATGGCCGCTCTCGCATATAATACTACGCCGGTGCTAAACACCAACGATATAAAAAGTATAATAGATAATGTTACTTCAAGACTTGTCATACGTTCTGTTCTTTATTTCTTTCTTTTGTTGTTCCAAAATATCTCTGTTATCTTCAATATACTTTTTTGTAAGTTCACCGGTATTTTCGGTGTCATTATTTTTCACTTTCTTGTTGATGAAGGGCTTATTCAGTAATCTAGTCAGACTATTTTCTGTTTCACACTTGTCACAATCGGTGATGTAGGCGCCGGAAGCATGCATAACTGTTACTACCTCTTTGCAGTTTTCGCAGTTATACTTGAATATCGGCACTATCGCTTCGCCATTTCTTCTAAATCTTGGTTGGAGATTTTTGCATTGTCAGAGACACGCACCGTAGGCGGGTTTTCAACAATGAGTCCCTCATCAGTTTCAAAAAGTTTAAAGCCACTTAAAATCGGGACAATGTCCAATTCATTAAGTAGTGATTCTTGAAGAGCCATCATAATAGCACCGAGTGCTTGGTTTGATAATTGCATTTTTATTCCTTTAGCGATATATAATCTTCGCTTAATGTTATTATATCATTAAATTTGTTTCTGTATACGTCAAAAACAGTATATTTTAGCTCTTCACAGAAGCCTGTTGAACTTCCTGGGCTATATACGTGTTCTTTTATCTTCATAACTATACCCAGGCCGGCGTCTTTAATAAGGCTCGGATCATCGTTGTAGGGCTCTTGCCATTGTATAAGTGAGCCAATACGCATATTATGATTTAGCGAGGCTCTTGAGATCGGCGTCGTACATCATTCTTGCGAGGCCTTTAAATCTGATTGTTGGTTCCCAATCCAGCTTTTCTTTCGCCTTAGATGGGTCACCCAACAACAATGGTACTTCATGTGGTCGATATAGTCTTGTGTCTATTTCCACGTGCTCATCCACATTGAGACCGGCGTAATCAAACACCTCATGTAAAAACTCTTTTACAGTGTGTGTCTCGCCTGTTGCCACAACATAGTCATCAGGGGTATCTTGTTGTGTCATACGCCACATGGCGTCCACGTAGTCTCCAGCAAACCCCCAATCGCGCTTAGCATCTAAATTTCCTAGGTAAAGCTTGTCTTGGCGGCCAAGCCTAATGTTTGCTGCAGCCTTTGTTATCTTACGTGTAACAAAGGTCTCTCCTCTTCTGGGAGATTCATGATTGAACAAAATGCCGCTGGAAATGTGCATGCCATAACTCTCGCGATAATTGCGACACAAGTTGTGTGCGAACACTTTTGCGCAAGCGTAGGGGCTTGCCGGCATCAATCGTGTTGTCTCGCTTTGTGGATTTTCGGGATTATCTCCAAACATCTCAGACGACGAGGCTTGATAAAATCTAGATTCCGGACAGACAGAGCGCACGGCCTCAAGCAAACGCAAGGTACCCATGGCAACGATATCTGATGTTTCTTCCGGTGTGTCAAAGGAAACCCTGACGTGTGACTGGGCTGCAAGATTATAAATTTCATCTGGCTTGTACTGATTTAGTAATCGATACATATTGCCGGCATCGATCATGTTTCCGTATGCTAGCGTGAAGTTCTGTATCTTATCTACATCATTAAAAATGTGATCGATGCGGTCAGTGCTAATGAGGGAAGTTCTTCTCTTTACTCCCACCACGTTATATCCTTTTTCCAATAACAGATCTACGAGATAAGAACCATCTTGGCCCGTTACACCTGTCACTAAAGCTGTTTTTTGTTTGTTACTCATTTTGATTCTCCGAATACCATTTATAAGTTTTGGTCACACCTTCCTTAAAAGTTGTAAAATTGAAAGAGCCGATTAGTTTCATCAGTTCTTCGTTGTTCCCATCTTTTCGAAATTGGCCGTCCATGTTTCCATTAAAAGATAATCTCACATTTTTGCCGGTTTGTTCAACCAAAGTTCTAGCCATCTCTAATATGGATAAGTTTTCTTTCGGTGCTACAATCAGTGGGGCTTCTGTATTGTGTACCTCTAGGAGTACAGGTAGAATGGCACATAAATCGTCCACATACAGTTGTTGCCTCATCGGTAGGCCGGTGCCCCACAAATCTATTTCAGAGCCCTCTGTGGCTGTGTATACCTTGTGAATCAAGGCTGCTACAAAGTGTGACGATTCCTTTCCAAAATGATCGTCTGGGCCATAAAGATTAGACGGACAGAATGTAGAATAGTTCATTCCACACTGATTTCTATACGCTCGACTACCAACCTGGAGCATTCTTTTTGTCATTCCATATGAAAAGTTTGTCTCGGTCGGCGGTCCATTAAAAAAGTCTCTCTCAGTAAATGGGAAGACTGCTATATCTTCTGGGAAGGCACAAGTGCTCAAGGATGAGAGAACACGCTCAATGCCTGCTTCATAAGCTTCATTGATTATGTTTGTGTTCATCATCGTATTATTATAGAAAAACTCAGCCTGGTTTTTAATATTGTCTTTTATTCCACCGACGCGGGCAGCGAGATGAAGAACTGCGTCTGGTTTAAGGTCCCCATATAGTTCTTTAACTTGGGTTGTACTGGTGAGATCACAGTCTTTTGATGACAGGTACGTCCATTGTGGTCTGACTATAGATAATCTTTTTCCCAAGAATCCCGATCCGCCAGTTACTAGCACGTTGTTATACATTAAAGTAATTCTCACAGTTGCATTCATTAGCAAAATATTGTTTTACCTCATCGCTAAAAGAATCATTTATCTCTTTTAGGGCGCCCTCAAATCCCTTGGGGCTCGAAGATAGAGACGCACAGTAATGCCAAACCTTTATTTGGTTGTGGGCGTGATTAAATAGATGACCATCTTTAACATAAAAATCTTTTAAATTCTTATTAGAGTGCTGTACAGTGCCCTTGCTACGAACATTATAACAAATTCCTTTTTCAAGAATAGGTAGGTCAACAAATTGAATGACGCCGGGTTCCTGCGCGTGAGGTGCAACGAAGATGTTTAACGCGGCTTGTTCCGAAAGATAATGGTACCGAGTCACCATCACAGTTTGCTCGGTCGGATCCCAAGCATTCGGTGATTTGATTTCTGACAGTTTACTTCTAATAAGATTTATCTCTGATTGGGGCATATCAAGGTCGTACGCACCAGCTTCGTGGGCCAGTCGGAATTTATATTTTGGGATCAATGTTATGGCCCGATATTTATACCATATTTTACATACTTCCTCTAATATTTCTTGTGAGTTGAAACAGACAACGTCTGCATTAACATAGCCGACATCTGCGACCAAGGTATTGTTTTTGTAAGACTCTTCGTATATTTTATGAAATTCTGCTATTGGGGACCGTGCAGCATTTGGATCTTTATTAACGCCGGCTGGCTGGCTGATAACCATCTTTCCATTGTGCTCCCAAGGACAACCATTTGCGTCAGGATAGTCACTGGTAACAGCTATTCCCGCGGGCGTTTCTATAAACTCCGTGAGTCTTGCGGTTGTTATGGTGTCAGCACCCAAACAGATAACTTTCTTGTAGCCGCGAACCTTCATTAATTCATAGGCGATGAAAAATTTTCTTACACCGATATCTATTTCGGTTTCGATGCCATCAATAGAAAAGTTTATGTTTTTAGAAAAACGGTAATCACCAATGTTGTCATCTGTCACCTCAAATAGTTGTATATCTGGGTGATATTTCTTAAAGCTGTTGACTGCATTGGATGCTATTTTCTTATACATCTCTCCTGTATGATTTATAACACAGCAAATCTTGTCTACAGGGGTTCCCAACTTTCCTCCTTCGATTTACGAAGAGGGGAATCTGACAGCCTGTCTTTTTCTTGTCGAATAGACGGACAGTGATTGCCTGTACGGTGAATAAGATCATAGAATATCATCAAGATAGAAACTTCTACCGTGTGGAAGTACCGGCAGTTAATCGACAGTTCTTCGATGTCGTCTCGGAGCACCTCAGATTCGGCGCCACTTATTAAAAATGTTCCAAAACCCTTGTCTTCTCCCCAGTGTAGAGTATCCACAACGTTACCAGAGTTACCGGAACAGGAAAGACCTATGATTAAACACTCATCAGGGTCCTCTACAGACGCAATAGTTTCCAGCCAACGAATAAATATTTGGTTATATCCGTGGTCATTCGCATTTGATGTGATGAATCCAACACTATCAAACGAATATACTGCCTTGTTGGGTATAAGCCTCGACAAATCAGTAGCCATATGACTAGCAACATAGTGTAGGCCACCATTGCCAATCAGAAATATCTTCTTTGCCTTGTTTACTTTGTCCACCAGGCTGTTATATTCAGTGCTATCGGCCGCGGCGTTACACTTTTCTTCAATATTCTCAAAATCAATTAACATTTATTTATTGTTTCCTTTATAATTTCTAATGCGAGGCCTATTTCGATATTACTTATGTTCAAATTCGGCCTAAATCTAATGGATTTTTGACCAGTTTTATTACAAATTAGGCCATTTTTATACGATTCATTTACTAATATATCACGTTTTTCGGTATTTGACAAGTCAAAACCTACTATTAAACCACAATTTCTTAAATTTGATAGCTGTTCTATCTCAGATAAACCTTTAATAAGTTGTTTACCTCGTTTCTGTACGTTGTCTAATATGTTGTTTTCCTTGTATGCCTTAATAATGTATTTACACCTTACCATATCGGCCACATCGCCGTCCCATGTCACCTCTAATCTGATACTGTTCTTTGGATTAAATATTTCTCCGTATTTTTCTTGTGCCATGATTCCCGACAACTGTGTCTTCTTTCCAAAGACAACGATGTCAGGCACTATATCAAGATGCTGGAAGTACCAAACTTTGCCTGTGCCACCAAAACCAATCTGTATCTCATCAAACACTAATGGGACGTCATATACATTGCAAAGAGTACGCAAACCATTAAAGAATTGGTTATCATGATAGATATCTCCAGCACTACATTGAATTGGTTCGACTAATACACAAGTTATTTTACCAGTGCGCATTTCTTCTTCAACATTCTCTAGATTGCAAGGAATCTTTTTAGAAAAGACAGATGGGTATCCATCCAAGCGCGCATCGGCGCCAGGAAATCGAGAGGTCACAAAGCCTCCGTAACTATTAATTCCATGGAAACTGTTATCGAACGATAAGATCAATGGGCTTGTGTGGCGCTTATAATCTATGCATGTTTTAATTGCCGCCTCAACGGCTAGCGCACCCGTGCAAGAATAGTGGAAATGTTCAAAAATGTCGACTCCAGCGTATCGCTTAAAGTCCCTGTCAAACTCCAGCGTTTCGTCGGAGGTGAACTCACAGTTATTTATTTTAAAACTGGCTACACGTAAGTATTCTTCTATAAATTCATCTGACTTGAAAATCGGATGGTTGTAACCAAGAGGCAATGACGCATACATGCCAAAAAAATCTAAAAGCTCTCTATCGGTGTTTTTATCAAATAGATAAGATTCATGACTTTTTGAAAAATCAACCTTAATATCAAATTTACTACTACGGGCTATACTTCTCATTTGTTAAAATACTCTCTTATTATATCTTTTACACTGTCAATATCATCTATTGCAGTTGTTCTCATATCTCCGATCCCATATGGTAATATACAAACTAAAGAATTGTCAATGTTCTTCTTGTCTTTTGACAAAAAAGTAAAATAGTCTTGAAGCCTATCTTCGGTTAAACGATAGTCTGGTATATTTTTTTTAATCATCCTGAACAGGTGTTCGTATGTGGCCTGCTCTATAAGTCCTTTTTTCAACGAAATATAGTTAGCAATATCCATTCCTAATGTAACAGCATTGCCATGACTTACTTCGTATCTACTAATCGCTTCTATAGCGTGACCAAAAGTGTGGCCGTAATTGAATATCTTTCTCTCGCCTTCATCAAACTCATCCTTTTCAATCATTCTCTTTTTAATGGAAAGGCTTTCTCTAATGTGCTTGGCACAGCGGAGGGCCGGATGTTTAATGACCGATTCATACGATTCTGCTAGTTCTTGCGACATGTCGCTATCTGCTGTTAAATAATAATGGAATATCTCGCCGATGCCAGATTTGATGTCGTCCTCATGCAACGTTTCTAAAAACTCAGGGCAACAATAGATCTCCGCTGGTGGATAAAACGTGCCTAATAAGTTCTTTGTTTCGCCCAAGTTGATGGATGTCTTGCTGCCTATACAGCTATCTGCTTGAGCCAATAGAGTCGTGGGAAAGAATCTCCATTCAACACCACGATATAGAACTGATGCTGTAAAAGCTGTTATGTCTTGGACAATGCCACCGCCCACAGCAATAAGTTTATGATTTCTTTTAAAACCCTGGGATACAAGTCTTTCGACAAGGACCGTGCAGGTTTGCAAGCTCTTATTTTGTTCGTTTGCTTCGACAACAAATATGTTGTGTTCATCAAATTTTGAACGAAACAAGGGAAAGTATTTGTCTACGTTTGAATCGATTATCAAAAAAGACTTTTCCTTAACATTCTCAACTAGGCTCTCCGACAGTTGTTGAAACATGACTTTATATTTTCTTCTATAAGATTTAATTTCAATAGTTTCGATGTCACACATTTACAAATCCGCCGTCTACAATGATATTCTGGCCAGAAATATATGTATTCAGTTTGCTGCACATGAACAGCACAACTCTCGATATTTCATCCACCTCAGCCATTCGTCGCATTGGAATCTGTTTTGTCAAGTCTTCAATACCCTGTTCACCCAAGATTTGCTTGGTCAGGTCAGTTAATGTGAACCCCGGTGACACAGTGTTGATCAAAATGTTATGTTGAGCCAGTTCGGCCGCTGAGGCCGCTGTGAGGCCACGTAGACCGAACTTGCTGGCAGAGTAACTGGCGCGGTGCGGAATGCTGACTGTACCCCATATAGAGGAGATGTTGACTATCTTTCCGTAGCTCTGCTTGAGCATGTTCTTGCATACAGCCTGCTGTATCAAAAATGGTGCTGTAAGATTAACTTTCATTATGTCATTCCAGTCTTGTTCTTTGACCTCGCAGAGTGGATCAATTTTGTTAATGCCAGCATTGTTAATGCAGACATCAAATGTTTGTTCAGAGATCTCTTTAATAAAGTTTTCGGTTGAAGTGTTATCCAGAAAATTTACCGGTATACATTTAATCCCATTAGACTCGTATCTCTTTTTTGTGCCGGTAATGGTGACGCTGGCACCCAGCGTGGCCATATCTTGCGCTATCTGCTGTCCGATACCACGTGTTCCACCAGTTATCAGAACATTTTGATATTTAAAATCAATCTTCATTGGTGTATTCACCATCTGGATATACATGCGCCACATCTTCCCGGCTGATAGCTAGGCGAATTGCAGGCTTGTCGCCGGTGGCTTCTATTCTGTGTATTATGCCCTTGGGTATAAAAACAATATCATCTTTTTTGACAATTTTCTTAACTCCGTCGATTTCCCATTCCCACTCTCCATCGACGATATACCACCACTCGTTCCAATCTGGGTGGTAGTGCCTTCGATTTCCTTGGCCCGGTTGTTGGTGAATCAAGGTCGCGCTGTTGTTTTCCGTATTTACGACTCGGTGACTCCACGATTTTGTTGATTTGAATGAAGAACGTATCTCGTTGATATTGACTATTTCTTTGTTGGTGTCATGTAAATTATTGTTTTTAACCCCATCCTTAAGCAAGATTGAAGGAACATCAACTTCCGAATGTGTTTCGCCATAAAATTGAGGTGCATATGCTTCTTTTGATATTGCCCGGGCAATTACTTCCGCTAATTGAAAATCTTCTTCGTTGTCAACGTCAACTGTCGCAAAGCCCGAAACAGTATAGAAGTGTATATCGCCGTCACCACCGTGATAACCACATTTGTACTTATCCATATTCGCAAGATAGTTGGAAGTTTTCCAACCCATCATGCCGCATGCATAAGGTTGTACCGGTGTCACATCCTGCGACGGTGGAGAGATCTTCTTTTGGTCAAAGTTAACTGGCTGTCGATTATATATGCACTCTATCTGTTGATCGGTAACTGATACAAGCGTGTCGGCCTCCGTACTGAGCATGGTGGCGGTAAATTTTAGTATGTCGCGTGCTTTTATGAACGGTGATGTAGGTAAAAGTTGTACCAACACATCACACTCTACATTGTTCATAAAGTCTTGCGTGAACTCATCGTTTGTTGCGCTGTCGGTTGAAAGTTCTGCAGGGCGTTTATAAAAACTTACGCCTTCTTTTTCTGCAATCTCTCCCAAAATATCTGACTCTGAGTTAACGTATATTTCATCAAAGCATTTTGCTTCTTTGGCAGCCCTAATGATATAACTTATCAATGGAATTCCATTTAACAAGCGTATATTCTTTTTTGGGATTCTTTTGCTGCCAAAACGGGCAGGTATCATTGCTACTACTTTCATTTGTTTTCTCCGGCTTTCGTGTTGGATGCTACAGTTAAATTAAACTTTTTTCTGAGCAACCGATCAAGTTTAAAAATACTCTGTATTTCTTTTCTGCTTTTATCTTTTAGGGCGCCTGATATCCACATATTAAAGTTGTCTTGGAGGTAGGAATCTAAAGTCACCACAGAGTCATGGTGTTCCAATATTTTTCCAAAATAAAATATCTGCTCTTCTTGATTGTGTATGTCAAATCTCAAAGTTTTGCTAGAAAGTTTATTGTCCTCAAACTCGACCGGATCATATTTGAGCGATTGCTTCAGATGCGCGTCGTTGTATGGTGCACCAAGATTTTCCCCCATATCAAAAAAGTTAAAACCGGTTATATACAATTCCTGTATATCATAGTTTAATAGTGTTATCGCTCCTATAAGCCCTGTGTTACAAACAGTTCCTACTTGTGCATCTATTTTGAAGATATAGCCATCACAGACGTTATGAAAGGGGACTGGCCACGCCTCTACGGTCCGGGTTACAGCATGGATATCCCACATTGAAAGGTTTGCTTGTATAAGGTACTTTAAAGATTCTACAAATTTCAGATTGTCGCTGAGACCTGCAATCTTGGGCATGTTTAAACAACTAACCAACAGGTCTGTTCTAGCG
>UEXM01000940.1_pt1 | contig 27467 bp, 40 predicted proteins | sample 1796661 | NCBI WGS metagenome assembly UEXM01 (sample SAMEA4772469, study PRJEB27181) | metagenome
TAAGTCTGAAAGTGTAACATTTGTATTAGAACCGTCAGTAAAGCGCATAACACTACCGGCAGTTCTTTCAATGTGAGGATCTGTGCCCGAACCGTCAAATGTTAACCGTCCAGTATCTCCAGCAATGTTTATTGAAGCTAAAGCTAGATTGTTGATTGTAGTAGTTCCGCCTGAACCTGCTTTACCAATAGTAATGTTGCTACTATTGTCTGTGCCGATATTAATAACACCATTGTTATCAGTACCTGTTTCAATATCTAGAGTGTTAGCACCAGGTGAGTGAATAAATGTAGTTGCTTCTCTAAATTGTACCTTATTCGAAGTAGGCATAACCAGTGAGGATTCGCTAGTGTCAAACCTTGCAATTTCTGAGACTGATCCTGGATTTGTCTTGAAGACAATGTCGTTTGCATGATTAGCTAGTAGAATAGTATCAGTATCTAGAGAGACATTAAAGACCGGTGCACCGCCGTTTTGGGTCTTCATGTTAATAGCTGAACCGTAAAGATTAACTGCACCGCTAGTGCTATTAACTGTGATAGGTCTATCTGATTGAAAGTTTACGTTGCTTGATCCGGCTAACCTTTGAATAAATGTGTTAGTATTTCCTACACAAACTGTAGTTTCTTCAGAAGTATCACCACCATTTCTAAATAAGAATTTGTCTGCGTCTGCCCCTCCGGTTTGTAACGTCATATCATTGGCAGTAATTACCGTCATGTCGTTTGAACCGTCGACTTCGATCTTATTTGTGTCTGCACCAAATGTTAGACCAACAGAGGCAGGAATATTAACGTCAGAAGTTGCAGTTAAATTAATATCACCACCTGAAGCAATTGTCAAGTCAGTGTTGTCTCCTGAAATATTTTCGCCTGCTTCACCAAACTGAATTTGTCTACCGGTAGTAAGAAGTAGACCTGTGTCAGCAACGTGAGTCAGTGTAACATCTTGATCGTTTCCAAAATTAAGAACAGAAGAGTCAGCTAGAAAAAGATCAGACCAGTTTTTGCCGGCACTTCCTAATGCTGCACCGTCGTTAGCTGTTGGTGTGACGTTTCCACCAGCCACGGTAAAAGTCACATCTGCAGCCGCTGTTACAACAACATCAGTAGACAAATCTATCTTGTTAGAAGAAGTCTCCAGGTAGAATTCGCTAGCTGCTACAGGAACATGGCCAGTGTGTACTACATTTCCAGATGTGTCAGCACCGCTATTAGTTGTAATGGCTCGAAAAACATCACCATTTGTTTCGTCCCATATAAAAGCAACGTTATTTGAGTCTCCTCTTTCAACTAGTAATCCTGCATCTAGTCCAGGTGTGCCTGTTTGATTTTTTGCTAAAAGTATGAATGGATCTTCGACGACAAGATTTACAGTGTCTAAAGTTGTTGTAGCTCCGTTGACTGTGAGGTCGCCTGTTATTATTGTGTTTCCATCAACACCAAAGTTTCCCTTTACAGTAGTCAAAGAAGTTGTGTGGCCAATATTAATCGGCGTCGACCCCGACACTGTTCCAATTTCTATAGTGGCAGTACTAGCACCTGAATTTACTGCATTGATTGTCAAAGACTTAACAGAACCTGCGTTGGCTATCATTGTGATATCAGTTGTGTCTGCAGATCCTAATGATAGCGTCCCAGTCGTATCAACTGCAATTCCTCCGGCTCCGGCATCAACATCAAGTCCTGTTGCACCGGCGTTAATGTCAACAAACGGTGCAGTCAAATCAATCTCAACATTACCTGCTATGGCTACACTGTTGTTGGTGGCAGTAATGTTAACACCGGTTGCCCCGGTGTGATTTAAGATAGCAGCACTTTGAATAGTTAAGTTTCCTGATGATGCCGTCTGAAGACGACTATCGCCTGTGCCCTCTATAAATAGTTGACCTCCTGCATCAATATCGATCTGACCTGTAGCATCAATATCAATACCACCTGCAGTAGCATTAATATCAATAGCATCTGTACCTGTACCAGCTGATGCAAGAATTAAGCTAGAAGCTGTGGCTCCAGTCACTGAAAGGGTAAGATTCTCATCGGTCGCACCAGAAGCAACTGTGATGTTAGATGCGGCAGCACCGTCAATTGAAAACGCGCCTGTTGTATCTGCAGCAATACCAGCTGTACCGGCATTAATATCAATGCCTCCACCTGCATTAGAAGTATTTAGTATGATTGCATCTGCAAGTGCACCATCTGAATTAATGCTTAGTTTGCCGTCTGCTGACGAGTGGATGTAAGTACCGGCGTCATTAAATTCAATTTTCTTTGTATTAGCAACCAGTAAAGAATCAGCTGATCCGTCAATTCTAAAGATCTCTGTGTTTCCTGCATCTGCAAATATTGCATCACCCGCTGAAGTTGACATGTCAATTTTAAGTGCTTGCTGTGTATGATCTTTTAGAGTTATTGAGCCGCCGTTAGCGTTTAACTCAATATTGCCCTCAGCATCAATGACCGCATCAGTTGTCGCCCATGTAGTGTCACCATCAGACGCAACTGTAAAAGTTGATGCATTTGAACCGTCATAAGAAAGCTTAAGCTGTGTATTTGTCGCAAGTATTTCTAGTTTAGCATCTGGGTCTTTAACGCCAATACCTACCATTCCTCTTCCGGCGACACCGTCATTTAGTGCAGGACGAATAACCAAAAGTGGATCTGGGTTTGAGTTGTTAGCTGAGGTCGCATTTTGATCATCCGGGTTGGCCCCCTGATTGTTTCCTGCCCAAAACACACTATCGACTGCAGTTAAACCGACAGAGTCTGCATTTCTAGGGTCTGAGAAAGCATTAGGAGTGATAGCAACTGTCTTGCCAACAGACAAGCCCTGCCTCTCATTAATTAAAATAGAGCCTGATGTTATAAAGGGTTGTCTTTCTGGGTTTGCAACAGTTGTATTATAAGTTGTAACAGTAACGCGTTGACGCTCAACATAAAGAGTTCCTGATACTACAACATCACCTAAGAATAGAACAGACTCACCGGGCGATCTTTGATTTCTGTTTGTACTATTTCCATCAACAATCATCCAGACATCTGTTCCAATAGCCGGCTTTCCTGACCCATTAGTTACGTCAACAATTGTCTTAAGGCGACCGACGTCGTCAGCATTTCCGTCACCATTACCATCACCCGGTGTTACTAGTCCACCTGAAAAATCAGCTGAACCGCTTTTCATAAGAGCTAACTGAATTTTTGTACCAGTACCTCCCAGCGCATTATCAGTGCGACCGATAATTTTTTGGGTTCTTACTTGTTTCGCTCTAAAATCTTTTGACATTATTTTCCTCTCTTAGGTGGCCGAAACAGGGCCAACAGCTCTCCAGACTATCTGAATATTTGTATATGTTCCATGTGCTGTTTTGGATGCGCCGCTCTGAGCATTGAACGGGTGAATTTCCTGTGTGTTAACAGTAAATGCCCAAGACCCGGCAGTATTAGATAAACCTGTAACGTATGTATTTGCATTAAATGATGGAAGGACAGCACCTCCCGGATCAGCTATTGTGGATGCAGGACCTGCTGTCGCATATATTGTTGGTGTCCCGGTAAAGCTACTTTCTAGAGTAACAGTCGCTGTTCCACCATCTGCTACCGTAACAGTTCCTGTTTCAATCATTATGGTGTTAAACCTAGCCATCAAGTAAACCTAATTGCCTGAACATTAATTGTTCCAGTAAATGTATCTGAAAAATTAATAACGCATCCGGATGCTGTGACGGACTTTATCCAAACATTAACGTTAGCCTGGTCTAATGTGTTTGCATCTACTGTAGACATCACAATGGTAGCAGTCACATTAGGAATTCCTCCAAATGTGGTTGACCAATTAACTGTATGCTCATCTGAATTAGAAACGCTAGAAGTAACAATTTCCATTTCAAATTCTTTGTCACTCACTAGCTGTGTTCTAGGAAGGTGACGTGTATAAGGATATTTTTTAGTCATCCTTGAGACGTCTCTAAATTTTAGCTTAAGCTTTGCCACGCTAGCCTCCTGACATTTTATCTGTAATAAGTATGTCGAGCCTAGCTTCGATTATAGCGATCGTGAAGCAAGTGTAGCTAATTTTGATCTTTCACCTCGAGGTAGGTGAATGTGGGACATTAATTCACTGTCTCTTAGACGATCAATTACAATCGACAACCCATTACTTTTTTTGTCTATGTAAGGTGTATCAATCTGGTCTGTATCACCCATCAATACTATTTTTGAATTTTCACCAACACGAGTCACTACAGTTTTGAGCTCATGAATGGTAGCATTTTGAGCCTCATCAACAATAATAAAAGCATTGTCAAAAGTTCTGCCTCTAATGTAACTTAGAGGTGCAATATCAATTTGACCTTTTTCAATCATCATTTGAAAGTATGACATGTTTTTAAATGCATGTCTAAAGTTGTCCACTAGTGGTGCCATCCAAGGTGCCATTTTTTCATTAAGATCACCTGGCAAATAGCCGATATCTCTACCGACCGGCTCCATAGATCTAGTAACAACAATTCTTTCTATTTGCTTAGTGTTTAGTGCGTCTAATGCTGACATCAGTGTTAAGAAAGTTTTTCCAGAACCAGCAATACCTGTTAGACATACTAGTGGGATATCCGGAGAGTTTAACGCGTGTAGCGCAAATCTCTGCTCTTTGTTTCTAGGTGTGATATCATGAACCTTAGGGTTGGAAATTTTTCTAGCGTGTCCATTTTTCCAAAGTGCCAAACAAGAACTACTTCCTTCGCCCTTACAGACTAAAAAGCAGTTATTAAAAAGTCTTTCGTCTTCAAGAGGCACAGGTTCGCCTTCATGTAGTACATTAATTTTATCACTGGTAACGGAGACTTGAAGCAGACCAGCTTCTTCCTCCTCTGTCCAGGTATCGATATGGTCTGCATAGTAATCCTCTGCAGCGATACCCAGGGCATCACACTTTACGCGTAAATTAATGTCCTTAGTAACTACGTGAACATCAGCACCACCTTCCTTTAAAAGAAGGGCACTGGCAATAATTTTATTGTCACCTCTAGAAAGGTCTAAGTCTAAGTCTGATAAGTCTAAGTCTTTAGATCCTTCACGTGTCAATACTCTAATTGTTTGTCCGGAAGGTATTGTTACACCTAAGTCTAAACGTCCTTCGCTTCTTAAAGAGTCCAAATACCTGTTAATATATCTTGCAGACTCTCCAAGAATTCCTGTTTTTTCCTTGAATCTATCTAGCTCGTCTAATACTACCATCGGTAGCACAACATGATTGTCCGCAAAAGAATGAACTGATTGCTTGTCGTAAAGAAGGACGCTGGTGTCAATGAGAAAAGTTTTGGTAGTCAATTAATGTATCCCCTAAAAAATGTACATACAAATTATCTTTTGTACGATTCACACATGTAAATAGGCGGATGAATATGAATGATGACCTTACGAATCAAATACTGAATAACACTACTTGTTTTAAAGAGCACCAACGGCACAAGACACCGTGTGCTAAGACGACATGTAGACACTGGATATCGTGTGACAAGTTTCAAAACTGCACAATACTAGCAGCAAACAAAGGTCCCCTCACTCTTCAAGAGATCGGGGACATCTTTGGTGTGACTAGAATGCGAATATGCCAGATTGAAAAAACTGTGATTAAAAAATTGTCTAATAAGTCAAAAATAATCGACAGTAATTTATGATTGGCCACCGAGTAATGTTAATGCTATCAATCCAGGCAGTCTATTTTTGACGTAAACGCCGGTAAATAAAGTATCAGCTCTTCCGCCCACATAAGAGAAAGCAGACTCAAGTCTGTTACTAACTACTGGATCGTCTGCCATATCAGGTGTTACTACTAAAAGAAGAACACCTGTTGATGAACCACCCGATGGTTTAGGGCAAGGCGAAGATCGTAAGCAACCCTGATATACTTGCGAACCCAAGTCATTAGAAGAAACATCACGCAGAACTGTTGAGCCAATAACCATACGACCATCAGATGCCAAACATTTTTCTAAATCTTTTGAGTCAAAAGTTTGAATTTCAGAATGTTCATCAGCCAATTTAAGCACTTGCCACAACAATTTAGCAAAATTCTTGTTAGCTGCCGGGTACATATTAAGCATGCCCACCTTGCCTCTAAGAAGCTGTAATTGCTTTTCGTTATCAATTAAGATATAGGGGTGGCTTGATACGTCTGCCAAAGAAGCTTCAAAATTAGACTTAATTGTAGGGTTTAGTAGTTCCTGCGCACTAGGCTTTGAAAGAATGTATACAACCTTTCCTGAAGCTTCAACAGTCTGCAGATATCTGCTTACAGGTTTGTGAAGTTCATGGCATGCACTGCCTGTGCCACCTCCACCACCAGCTAAAACAAACACCCAGTCCGTAGGTCCAATTCTAGTACGAAGAGCATCTTCAACCAGAGCGCCATTATCTTCTAGGACACGCTTTCCTAATGCAATATCTTTGCCGACACCGTCAGCACCAGGCAGCAAAAGAAAGTGATCCTTGGACACTCCAGCAGGTTGATCTTTTTCTGTTGTATTAACCAAAATAGTCTTATTGAAGCCCAGGTCTAGAAAAGCTTTTGCTAGCTTTCCACCGCCGCCGCCCACACCAAGAAATGCACACTTAATAGCACATCTAGCTTCATTTTCAGGCAATAGTCTATCATCGCCTGCAGGGTCGTCGTCATATGCTTCAACAAAATCGAAATCATCACTATCGAAGTCGTCGTTAATATATTCGTCGTCTTTTTCGTTTTCACTCATTTTTATTTCCTCGTTTTGATCAACAATTTGAACACTTTTTTTGCTTTTTTTAGGAGCTGGATTTTTAAAAGATGTTTTAATAGTTGATGCCATAGCATTTATAAATATGCAGTTAGTGGTGGAGACGGCGGGAGTCGAACCCGCGTCCGCAATAACTTTGATGTCAAGTCGTTCACAAGTTTGTCTGATTTATTCCCAAATCAGAAAGGTATTCACAAATTTTCCCATTTCCTATGTGACCTTGGAAATCCACCTGCAAAGCAGGGAACCATTTTGATCTTGTTTATTTCGGTGGGATCACCCACTTATCCTAAATTGATTAGATGGCTTTAGGAAGCCACCCGATTAAGCCGCTAGGGCGTATTCGTAATTGTCGTTATTGGCAATTAAATTTTTACAACGCTGTCAAGCCACGTGTTGCAGTTGGCTACTTGCACTATCAATCGCTATTACCCCGTCGAATCCGTATCGTCCCCTCTGCAATAATTAGCTCTTGCGAGTCTTTTCTTCTTCAATAGTCAATTTAACCAAATCAGCTGCTGCATTTTTTAAAGCGCGCAAGCCTTTTCTAGATCGAACACCTGCTGAAGCGTTTCCTCCTGCATTTTTGTGAACGTCTAAGTCAATCGACTCCATCAGAGTTTTGATCTCTGTCCATTTATCTAAAATCTGCGACATTTTATACCTCCTGTCCGTCTAGAATAATTCCTGTTGTATCATTCGCAGTACATTCGCTAATGGCATCTCTAATAGCTACCATTAGACTCCTATTTTCAAGCTCTAGAGCTAGCAGCTCTATTACTTTTCCAATTTGAAATTGTGTGACACCGTAATCCATAATCTCACGGACAATCTGTCTAGAAATAACAGACTCGGCTGCATCTTGTTCAGATAGCTTATTTTCAATGTCACTCATTTAGTAATCCTCAATATGTAATGATAGAAATTTGAGAACGACCCTCTATTTGTAAGGCCTTACCTGTAATTTCATCATCAGCTTCATCTCTTGTAAGAGTAATAATAGATCCCCACGCTTCATTGTTAAGTATAAACTCGGCATACTCCCAAGACGGTAGATCACAATTATATGACGCTAAAACTCTAGAAACGTCAGTAGGAAGAGTTAAAGCCAAGTCATCAATTGTCTTAATAGACTTTAAATCTTCTTTGTGTGTAATAATTTCAGACTTACACACGTCATACACCTTATGAATTACCCCGCAGTTGTTGCATTGCGTAAACTTTGGAACAACAGTGTCACTATTATCTATAACAGAAAAAACAACAAACTTATGATAGACTGTGTTTGAAGCTCTTCTATACTGGGGTAAAATGCAGTGACATTCTATAAGATGCTTCTGACCTCTAAGCATTTTAGCTCTTTGTTTTGCGCGTCGACTTCTTAGGTGTAGTAGCTGCAACTTCTGTTGCAGCAACACTTAAAATATGATCAACACCATTTGTAAAAGAACTTTCTACGCTAGCTGTGACCAAAGCCAAAACTTCAGTCATTTGAGCGTCACTCTGAAAAGTAACACGACCTTCTGTTCTAGCTTGCATTAAGTCTGTTGCTAGTCTTGTCTTAACAACTTCCAATAAATCATATGTTGCTCTTCCGAGCTTGTCTTGCAGTGACATATAAACCTCCTCACTGATTGATGCATATTGTATATTACAGCTTATGACTAAGTAAAATTATTTAGCATGTCGATCAGCTACACCACTTGAAGCCCATGAATCAGGCTTGCAAAAAAAACCAAAGCCGCATGAAACAACCCAGTTTTTTATTGTCTTGGTGAACTTAGATGTAGGATATCTTATGTCTGTGTTTGTATCAGAGTGGACATATATTTTTTTTGACTTAACTAGTTGGGACACATCATTAGCTAGATCCATGGACTGAGTAGCTTCTTCCATTATCCTGGCACACAAATCGTCCTTGTAGTTTCTTTTGACAATAACTTTTCGATAGAAGTAAATTCCAGATCTTCCAGGTGTATATAAGCATATTACGTTTGCAAATAGCCACTCACCCGGGTGGCCTTTTCTTTTATGAGAATCAGAGCCGATATGAATTTCAGTGTGTTCTGACTTTTTTAAAAGCCTAACAATTTCATCCATATCATAGCTTCCGACAGTTGTCGGGCGTTGCCACTTCTTATACACATGTGTCTGAATACTCATCGACTACTAAACAGGCTCCCAACCGAAGGTAAGTTTCTGCACATGCCGCAGCAGAATAGATTCCAGTATTAATTGCTCTGGTCGAAACATTTGTGATATCCATTGCAGTCAAGTCTTTTAAAAGATTCTCTATAAAATAACTATCATGAATCTCAACTGTAGTTAAGTCTACAAAACCAAATGAGCAAACATCTTTCATGATTCTAACAGCACTAAGTGCTCGATCTTTTTCTATGCCAGACATACCTTTGTCTGCCTTGATTGACACAGAACAGAATGAAGGAGTAAGTGACTTAATTCTGGAGTCTAGAATTTTTTTAACTGCTTCACTACTATTTTCTAGCTTTTTCATCAACTTAAGACGTTGACGTTGAATCATTTTCTGACCGATACTTCCATTTTCAAAGTTTGCATCGATACTGATGTAGCCACTCTTTACATCTACTGACTGAACAACGCCGGCGTCGTCATCAAAAGAAATAGTGCTTATGAGGTCACCCCTTAAAGAATTAACAAACTTGGATTGCGCAACTTTTGATATATCAATTAATGAGTTTGCTCCAACTTCATCGTATCTAACTTCTAGTGGTAACACTTTAAGCTTACCATGCACGTAGTTGTGTGCTAAAGTATTGGCAACATCTTGATGAAAGCCTCTAGCTATCAGTGCTAGTGATTGGCCTGTCTCAAAACTTTTTCTCATAAGTGAATCTATTTCTGAAGTCGACTCTATGTAGCCGTCAATTGTCACAATAGATGGATTAGAAAGCTTAAAGTTGCTTCTACCCGTTTGCTGGCTAAAAACTTCATTGACGTTACAATCAAACCTGTACATGTCATCTAGAGTTAGTGTTGTCCTGTGACCAGTACTATGTGTATTAATAGCAATGGAACCTTCTGCACCTACATGTTTAGATGCATCATAAATAAGTCTAGCAGTAACAGGATCACAAAATGATTTCATGACATTTAGTAAGGATTTAGGGTCTGCTCGCTTTCCTTTAAAAGTATGTACGCTAAAAGTGTCTCTTTTATCTTTAAGATGTTGTAATCGTAGACCTTTTTGCATATAGAGGCAGAAGGCAGTACAAAATATAGCACCAGACCCAGCAGATTTGCTTTCTGTGCTACTTAAATGTGATAGGAATATGTTTGTTAAGGCTTTGTTGGTAGAGTCGTCCAGATTTAATTCTACAAAATATCTTAATATGTCGACAGGCTGGACAGTGGTAATGCTATTGCCGTAATTAAATAGCCCTTTATTAGATGCAATTGTACGCATGCCAGCCTGAACTGCGTCTACAAGAGTCTTAATCTCTTTAGATACAGTTTGACCAGCTATGACCTCATAGCAGTTCATTTAAACCCTAATGTAAGTGAGTGTCTTTAGTGTCTGAACTCTTGGGCATATTCTGTAATAGAGACCCAAAAGCTTTACCCGCTTCTGTAAGAAGCTTTGCGACTTCATCTACATCTTTTTGTTTAGCAGCTTCTTCTTGCTGTGCAACTTGAATTTCAATTCCCCATCGCAAGGATGCTCCTAAGACTGCTAGTCCTAAGAACACCCATCCAACAGTAGATTGTCCAGTAGCAATAAGCACTACTGATCCTGCTGCTAAAATTTCTGGCATACCCAATCTCATCAACTATCTCTCCAAAGGTTGTTACTAGCGTAGATTAAAATTTCTTCTGCGCTTTCCTCTGTATAATTGTATTCGTCGATAAGAGTTTGTACCATGTCGCCATGCTTCTTCTGCTGTTCATCATCCCGGGTCTTGGACTTTGTTACAATTCTAGCCATGTCACGAACTGAAGAAATTAGGTAGCTTTCGATTGCCTCTTTAAGCGGCTCGTAAGATGTGTAGTCAACCTTTTCACTTCTTCTCATTTTTGCAAACATGTAAGCAGTTACATCACTTCTAAAACCATCACGAGAAGAACCTGTAATTCCAATCTGTTCCTCAATGGACTTCATGAAATTTTCGTCTGGTTCCATTTCTTCTTTTGTGATTGAGTTTTTCATTCTCTGACGTGTGGTGTATGCTTCTGCATTGTCCAAGTAAGTGTCAAACAAAGACTGTGCTTGTTCTTCGTACGCTGTGATGAATGCTTTTGCAATTTCTGTTTCTAAAATCTTAAGGTATTCTTCACGTACAGTCTTTTGAATAATCTCTAAGCACTCAGACTTAAACTCTTCATTAATCAACTGCTCTTTAGTTTGCTTAACTAGAGAGGACATAACACTGATAGGTGTTATCATTCCAGTATCAGAATCGGAAAGAGCATTATCAATAGCTTTCATGATAAATCTAGTTGATATACCGGTCATTCCTTCATTAGGAGCTTCTTCTCTAAGATCCTTAATATCAACCTTTTTGACTCTGCCCTTTTCAATTACATCATCACCGTTATAGATTTTCATTTTAGTAAGGAGGTCACATTTCTGTGAAACCTTTAACCTAGACATGACAGAAAACATAGACGCAATCTTTATTGTGTGAGGAGCAATGTGCGCTTCAAAGTTAGACCTGCTCAGAATCTTTTCATAAATTTTAATTTCTTGATCAAGTTCTAGAACGTAAGGAACGTTGATTTTAACCACACGGTCGAGAATAGCCTCGTTTGTGTGCTCACTCTGAAAGCGATTCCACTCTGACTCATTACAGTGTGCCAAGATAACGCCATCAAAATAGATCATGTCGTTTTTTCCGGGAGAAGGAATTCTTTTTTCCTGTGTAGCTGTAATTACTGTATGAAGAAACTCAATTTCATTTTTGAAAACCTCAATAAGCTCAACAATACCTCTGTTGCCCACATTGAATGCACCGTTTAGAGAAAGTACTCTAGGGTCATCTTCTGAATATTTGTCAATTTTTGAAATGTCTTCTGAGCCGATTAAAACAGAAACATCTTGACTGTTAGGATCCATAGGAGGAACGGAAGCAATTCCTCTTCTGCCACGCTGGGAGAACGTGCTTTCTACAACCTTGTAATCTTCGTACTTATTGCCTAGCTCTTCCAACAGAACGTGCCTAGCAACTGGACTGATATCGCCTTCAATCTTTACACCTAGTGCATCTTCAAACTCTGACCTAAGGCTTCTAGGTATTAACTGTAAAGGCTCCCCGCGCTGTGGATCTCCGTCAAGGTGAAAATACCGTTCTTGTTCTAGAGCTGCCTTGATATGCTCAGTGATAGCAGACTTGCCTGCACCGACTGGCCCCATAAGAAGAAGAACCTGACGACTTTCTTCACCTTTAAGTGAAGCAGACTTAAGGAATCTCATGATTCTAGAAATAACATTTTCATGTCCAAAGAATTCCTTTTGAAAATAATCGTATGTCTTTACATTATCATCATTGAAAATCTTTCGCTTTCTAGGGTTTGCGTCGTCCATTTCTGTGACGCCCTTAGAAGTGATGCTATTATATAAGCGCTTGTGAGAATGCTGAATAACATCAGGATCTTTTTGTACTAGCTCTAAGTACTCAAGAAATGTGCCCTTAAATTTAGGCTGCTTCTTTTTGTTACGCTGCTTCTCGATTATTGATAGAAAGTCATTTTTTTTGCTTGGCATTTTCTTAGATCTCCCAGGTGTCGCCTTCGACTTCAGTATAAAGTTTCACAATATCTCCCCACAACTCACTTACGTGAAGAACTACAGGATCTGCGTACGTGAGATCCAAATCTCTTCCATCATGAGCGTGTTCTAGTGTTAGAATGTTACCGTCTTCAACCTCTTTAACACAGATTACAGGAATACCGTTAGTTCCGACATTGTTTAATAATGCGTTTCTAACAGCCTTCCATCCGTCGTCATCTGAGATATCTTGAACTACGTAATCATCTCTCTTTTTGTTAAAGCTAAAAAGCCCTAAGTCTAAACAATCTTCGTGTGTTAGATATTGTCTCAAGAAAGATGCGTCATGATGGACTTCCCGTGCAATAAAGCACTCCTCAATTCCGTATCTCTCTTCTATTCTTCTAAACATTTCAAAACCAATATGATAAGGATTCAAGCCACCGATGTGTGGCCTAATCACTTGATTGTGGCTTTTGATAATTGGAATGTGGTATTTCTGATCAAGCTCCAATTCATGACACAACCTATAATGCCAGTAAGATGCCCAACCCTCATTCATAATTTTTGTCTGAATTTGAGGTATAAAATAGTCTGCTTGGTCGCGGACAATTTCCATGCAATCTTTCTTCCAGGGTTCTGCGCTTGAGTGCTCAATTAGAAACTTTAGTATGTCATAATTCTTTTCAAGAGGTATTTTGTTAATATCAAAGTTTTTATATTTTCCAGTCTCATCAGTTTTAATGAGCTTGGTATACTTGTCTTTTAGTTCTTTATGTGTAAGCTGTTTACCGGGATATCTGTTAGTCTGAAATTGAATAGCATGAGATGCATCCAGCACTCTTTCAACTTCCTCTATTCCGATAGTAGGATCTTCAACATAGCTTTGAATTCTCTTTTTTGCATTTCTAAATCTTTGAACCACAGTGCCAGGCCGGGTATGTTGAAACATTCTGTTATTCTTAAAAAAGTCAGAGTGACCAACACAATGTGCCATGATTAGGATCTGTAAATAAGCTGGGTTCTGGCTCATGAGATAAGCAATAGAAGGATCGCTATTAATAATTAGCTCGTAGGGTAATCCTTCTTGTCCTAGATTGTACATCTGGTGCGTTCTTTCGAAAGACTTGCCATACGCCCAGTGACCATAATGTGTGGGCATGCCAGAATAAGCCATGTTACCGATCATAGAATAATAATCACACACTTCATAATGAATAGGCCACCAATCCAAGCCGTGCTCTTTTGCTAGTTCACATATTCTATCATCAAATTCCGATAGTAGCTTTGTATTCCAGTCTTGACTACTCATTATTCTAACAACCTCTTTCCTAACAGCTTCTTAAATGCAGGCCAGATATCTTCTTTGGCAAATATTTTAACTGACTTAAGCTGTGAGTCTGAAAGCTTTTCATATGCGTCAGAAAGTCTAGTGCTTCCTTCAAGCCATCGAGCTCGCTCAGCATCAGGTTCAATTTCACAGTAGCCTACTAGTTGACATTTTTCTTTGAGCGTAACTATTTCGTTCATTGCTTTGTCCATGTCAGAAGGCCAGTTATCACCATCAGAACACTGGAACAAATATATATTCCAGCTAGCAGGATGAAACCTAGTCTTAATGATTTCGTTAACTTTTTCTAGACCTGCTGAAACTATGGTACCGCCACTAGATCCTCGCTTAAAGAATTTTTCTTCGTCTACTTCATAAGCACTGGTATCATGAGAAACAAAAACCACTTCTGTGTTTTCATATCTGTGATTAATGAAGTGGTATAGCAAAAAGTAAAAGCTTCTAGCTAGAAATTTCTTCTCTGAAGTCATTGAACCGGAGATATCCATTAAGAAAAATATAACAGCATTTGAAGACTCTTTAATGTCCTTTTTAATGTGTCTATATTTTAAGTCATTCTCATGAAAGCTAAAGGAGTCGTCATCTTTATTTGATGTACTGTCGACAACCCCTTCCTGTGCTCTAACACGCTCAGCAGACTTCTTTCTTTTAATTCTGCTAATTGCTGACTTTTTCTTGTCAAGCCGTGGCCTGATCCCTTTTGTTCTGTAGCCATGACGCTTAAATTTTTCACCAACAACATTCTTGATGGTTTTTCGTTCTAGGTCTGGCAGTTCTAGATCATTAAAAAGATAATGTGTGAGCTCTTCTAGTGTAATTTCAACTTCGTAAAATTCTTCACCTGGCTCCTCACCCGGCTTATTGCCTTGAGCTTTTTGTTTTTGACCTGATCCGATCTTTTGCCCTTTTTGGACGTCCTTCCCGGGTGCTGATCCTACTCTTTTATTTTGGCTGTTGTCGCCGTAGACAAATCGATACTCTTTGATGCCCTTAACAGGAATCTTGATCTTCTTTTTGCCGTCTTGCCCAATGATAGATTCTTCGGCAACGATGTTGTGGACACCTTTTTTAATTGCCTCTTCGATTTTCTTATTGTGGCGTCGTCGATCTGATGCCGATCGATCTGCTACAGTTTTGTGTTCCTTGAATACAGACATAATGATTATAATTATGGTACGCTGTTTGTCCTGGTAAATTAAATGATGACTAAAGATTCAGCCCAGTCAATTATTGGCAACAGATAACCGTATAGATTTGATCTAATTTCTTTGAACGATATCCACTCTGCAGTGTCGTGCTCATATATTCCGGACTCTGGGTTCATGGGTATGTGTGCATCTTGAGAAGTTTTTGCAATAAAAAAAGTTAGGTGTTTAATTGATGTAGACTGCTCTCCCCAGTCAAAATCGAGCTCTACAAGCCCAGATTCTTCTTCAGTTTCTCTAAGCGCAGTTTGAAGCTCTGTTTCTCCTTTTTCCATTTTCCCCTTAGGAAGATCGTATTTTCCATCTAGTACAAGTGCCAAAACTTTCCACTCTTCATTAAACTTTCTTACAACAACTATTCCGGCGCCTTTTGACTTTGACACATCTGTCTCCTTACTAAGCGTTAAGTCTATAAAATCACGCACATCAGAAGAAGTGTCATGTTTCTGAACATGCTTGTAACTAAAAGGAATTCCTAAGCTGGCGACAACATCAGATATCGCAGCAATATTTTCCATTTTGTCTTCGTATACTCTAACTGCCCTGTAATTTTTTTGGGATAACTTATTCATGACAAAAGAAGATTTTGCTATTGGGTTTAGTTCACCAACAGCAACAACATCAATATTTTCTATTCCAAGCTTCTTGAAAAACTGAATCACTGGTACTCTTCTATACCTAGCTGTAAGAACTACAACTTCATTATTTGGGTACTGCGAGTAAGTCTTAAAGTCTGTCAAAACATCTTTAATTACATTTTCTTGGTTGTCACCTGAAACAATTGTTTCATCAAAATCAAAAAGTATTAGCTGCTGATTCATTATGACACCATAGACTCTCTAAAAGATTCAGGAAATAAATAGGTGTTACGGTAGTAAAACTTTGAGAAGTCGCTATCTAAGATATAAGTGACAGCAAAGTCAGACTCAGAACGAATACTCCTGCCTACTGACTGAACGATTGTTTTTGCTGTTTGCAATGAGTACCACCAGCGCCACTTATTCATTCGTTTCTTGACTAGCTTGTCACCAAGATATGGGTAAGGTATTTTGCAGATAATCTGAAATCTGCTTGCCTCGTCCACTAGGTCTACACCTTCTGTCATTGAAGGTGAAAGAAGTACAGTAGCCTCCTTACTGTTCATGTGCTTTCTAAGTACTTCTTCCCTGTTAGAGCTGTCGTGAATTAATATTCTCTTGTCCCTAATGTTGTTCTTGATATAGTTAGCGATTTTATATGAGTGCGCGTGAATAATTCCTTTTTCATTTTTGTGCTCTTTAAGAATTTCCTTGATTCCCTTAACTAGCTTAGGCAGTGTTGTATCTATTTCTGACTGCACCATCCTGCCCATGCTAACTGTAATCACAGGTCTATTTTCTGCAGGAAAAGGTGTAGGAAGACTAACAAATGCGCAATCCTTGGTTTCGATGCCCAAAGACTCACAAAAAGCATCCTTGTTTAAAATAGTTGCAGACATCATTAACACCTTTTGACCAAACTTAAAAAGAACAGGGTCAGCATAAGGTGATACATCTATAGGCTTAAATTGAATTCTACGGGACTTTCTGTCCTCACCTGGTAGTAATTCAAACACCCAGTTATCTTTGTCATAGATGTTTAGGAATGTCTTTATTTTTTGATAGTGACTAGATACTAAGTCTAGCTGTCTAGACAGATTTACGAAGTCTTTCTTAATAGAACCTTGAATTCCTGAGAATTTCGCCATCATTGTTTTGATGTGTTTCATGTGTGAAGACAGCTTAGGGTAGTAGATATCTTTCATCCATTCGTATGCCTGATGCTGCGTCCTGATGTTTGAAAAACCTGTCTTAATAAGCGTCTTGACAAACCTCTCTGAAACTGCTATTTCTACAAATTTACTAAGCTCAGCTTCTGTATTATGGGCTTCATCAATTACTAGTAATTCTCTAGGCGTTATTTTACCTGAATACGAAGCTTCAGTTAGAAAGTAAGGAAAGTTAGTAACTGAGTCACTAGCTTCAATAAATGCTTCTTTGTCTTTCTTGTAGTGACAATTAAATGAACATGCCTTCCACAGCTTAGTGCCCTTCTCTTCTACTTTCAAAAGCTTCTGTGTCTCAGCACATGTATTTCCTTTTTTAGCTGAGCACACATAGTTTGAAGCGCTTTTGATCGTCTTCATGCCTGATGCACCGAAGTCTTTGATGTACTGATCTTGCAGCACTTTTTGTGTGGTGATATACCAACTGCCGCGGCAAATAGTATCAGGCAACTCATTATCTAGACTGTTAATATACTGCGATATCGTCAAGCCAATAGCGCTTTTGCCTACACCTGTGCCGGCTTCGATAACAACAAATCTTTTGCCGCTATTAAAAGCTTCTAGCGCAAACTTAATTGCATTGTCTTGAGACTCTCTAGGTGTTTTGTATGGAAAGAATTTTTGGTAAGTATCAGACATTTGTTCTCCTATAACATTGCATTCAATATTGTACTAGGAGATATCAAGATTTACATTAAAGAATCTCGTCTACTAAGCCTAATTCTAGACATTTTTCCGAACTTAACCAGAGATCGTGTTGCAGCATGTCATTAAGTTGTTCTTCAGTCAGGTTTGTTTTTTGCTTGTAGATATCTTTTACTTTTTCCATCAACAAATTCTGATTTTCAATTTCATCTAGAAATTCATGATACTTTCCGTACATCATGGCTGTCGATATTTGATGAATCAACATTAGTGAGTTTCTGTACATGTATCTTTTTGTTCCGCATATGCTCATAAGCGTTGCTGCTGATGCAACTGATCCTTGAACGTACGTGTGAATGGGTGTTTTTAGCGTACGAATTGTATCAATAGCTGCCAACCCTGAAAATAAATCACCACCGCCACTATGAATGTGCAGCTGAATAGGGATAGGTTCAATCCCTAGTCTCATTGACAGTGATTGCATTTCAACATCCATAGACCTGAGAAGCTTAACTAGTTCAAATACTTCTTTTTCGCCCACGTTTGAGTAGAAATACACACGGTTTTCATCAGCTTCAACACCTGCAGGCGGTGCCGGTCCTGGCCCCATTCCTCCTGCACTAGCCATCAGTTGCATCATTTCTTCTTCATTAATAGCCACGACACTTTCCGGGTCAGGCTCAGACATCCAAATTCTTCTCTTTTTGTTAAACTTACTTTTAATCATTTTTTTGCCCTTTTAGACTCTGCCAAAAACACTCTATTTCTAAGTTCTGAAGTTGAATAGTTGTGTTCTCTGCTGTTGTAGTATACCTCGATATCTAGATCGTAACCGGTAAAGTTTTTGCCTCGCCAATCATCGCCAATAATTCTAATGTCTGGATTAATATCTTTGAGCAAATCATAGAGATCATTTTCTGTCTTGTACAAAACAATTTCATTTACATACTTGCATGACGTAACCATTTCTACTCTTTCTTCGTACGTCTGAATTGGTTTGTTTTTATCTTCTCTGTCTATGCTAGGGTCTTCTTGAACACCGACTATTAAGTACTCGCATGTCATCTTGGCCTCCTTAAGCATCATTACGTGACCGGCGTGCATTAAATCAAAAGAGCCACATGTAAATCCAATATGATTTTCCGGAGTTATCTGTGTTGAGTTATCGAAGCGCTTGTCTGTTTCAAACCATAGCTTATCAAGAGCGTACTCTGGAACATACTGCATTGTAAGCTCTTCTCCTTCTTCTATTGTTCGCTTAGCGTAGAATTCAATAGCAGGCATATTGTAGTTGAACTTAAAAAGTATGTTAGGATCTTTGTGATTGTGATTGATAAGGCTAGAGTAGCCTAGAGCAAACGCTGATTGATGACGATTCCATTTGTAAGGGTAATCAGATAGAATGTGTCGATATCCCATAATGTCATCAATACACTTGTATGTATATCGATCACATACAATAAGCGGAGACCGCTCGACCATTGTGCCTCTAGGAATTGTGCCTATGGCAAATAGACCCAATCCATGAATGCTAGACTTTCTAGCTCTTATTTGTGGTATTGTATACCAGGTATCATTTTCTTTTTTAGGTACCCTAGAAAACATTATATTTGTACACTCCCGACAGGCGTTGCGATATCCAGATGCAACTCACTCAGTACATCATCACTTAGACTGCTTAATACTTCTATTGTTGTTGAAAACTTACACAAAAATTCAACTGTGCACATCTTTTCATCGTGAAAGTTTATGTGATGTCTACAGTTTGTCTTTAAAAACACTTTACAAAAGTCTAATTCAGATCTGTCACTCAGCTTTGCATTCCCCATTATCTGATTCACACAACCTTCAGGCAGTTGATCAATTAGGCGCATTATAATTTTTGAAAAACCAGACTTGACAATCGACTGTGCAGCAAAGTCTTTATTTTTTCTATAGACAATGTCGTTGCTCTTTATAACTCTTGCTTCTACTGTGTATTCTTTTGAAAACAAAGAAGACGTTAGCGTTTCCATGTTAGCCAATTTTTATTATCCTGCTAGCAATATCTCTCATAATGTCTTTAGTCTGATCAGGGCTACTAGACTCATATGAAATTGTATCCTGATGACTGTACAACTCAAAATCATTTCCTCCCGGTTTGCACTTATCGCCTACAAAATAAATGTTTCCTTTTGTCTTTACGTGCTGCAAGCAGTAAGTTTTGTCCCAGCCTTTTGGGTATATGTCAATAGAAGTCGATCCTCCAAGTGCTGTGCCAATATTATCAATTTTTGCATTATGAAGCTGATCGTCTAATGAGGACTTGAGGCGTTGACGAAGCCCCACGTCTAGATTGATAAAATCATTTCTCATTTTATCGCTGGCATCTCTTCCAATCATGCACCAGTTTACCATGCTTCCCCTAAATGAAATAAAATTTCCACTAACAGGCATATTTTCAATTGTGTCTACAACAATATTTTGCATGTCAGTCAATATTGAAATTAAAACCTTGTAAGCATGCTTTCCCATGTAGTCAATCATACTGGTGTAGTACTTTTCTTCAAACTTAGGAAGCTGCTTTTCTTTTTTGGAAAACTCATAAAGTTTAGTACCGTTGCAAGGCATTATAGATAGCTTGTATGGGTCTAGAGAGTTAATTTCGCTCCAAGCCATTGACATCTGTTGTTTAATATATTCGTATGGGCTACCCGAAACAATGCCGATGTGTGCGTGTTTCTGAAGCTCTCTCAGTGCAACTACAGTTGACCAGTCAATCTTCTTTCTAGGTTGGGTTAGTGTGCCGTCCATATCAAACAAAACTGTGTGCTTCATAATAGTTTACCTCCTGACTATATTATAACGGTGAATGTAGACGGAATATACCTATAGTATAAGGAGTCAGTATAGGAGCAGACGCAATGATACAAAAAGTTTCAGCATGGACAATCATAGCTTTCATTTCTATATGCCTACTTTCTTGTGTAACGACAATGGGATGTATAGGCTGTAGTTTAGACAAAAACAAGATTTCAAATGTTTGGAAACTTAAGCCGCAAGAATCATTTGGTCTGGTAACAGTTGTAATCGACACAAAACCTGAATCTTGTTTTAATGTTTTAAAGAAAGGCGACGCATGTAGCGTCAAAGATTTAGGGCTTGAGACAAGAACTAGTAAATCTTTTGGATCCAGCATAGTAGTGGGTCACCATACAGAAACTTCAAAGACATATGTATTGACAGCAGCTCATGTGTGCTCAGAAAGCGCAGCACGACAATTTAGATATGTACCCACAACTCCAGACAACAACCAGTATTTAATTAACACAAAACAAGAAGTCAAAAGCATAACGATAAAAGACTATTGGGGCAATAAAAAGTCCGCTGAAGTCTACAGGATTGATATTCCTAATGATCTATGCTTAGTTACTACCCAGGGCATATGGGGCACACCATTTAAGGTGTCAAAAACAGACCCTAAAATAGGACAAAAGGTTTTTAACGTCGCAGCACCTCATAATATTTGGGCACCTGGAATGGTATTAATGATGGACGGATACTATTCAGGTCGAGGTCACTCAGCGTTTTACCACTACACAATACCTGCAAGACCAGGAAGTTCAGGTTCCCCTATTCTAACTAACAGCGGTCATATAGTTGGAATGGTACAGCGAGCTGTCTTAAACTTTGAAAACTTGGCAATATCTACTAGTACACAAGCCATTAGAGAGATAATGTCAACGATACCAGAAGATGTTCCTACTACAATTATTCCTGGAAAGCTAGAGAGTATTATTCACTTTTAAGACTTCTTCTTTCTTCGAATTTGCATAACAGATCTACAGTCTTCTAGCTGCTTAGGTGTAGGTTCATCAATGATATCAACAATCATTGCCAGCCTATACTTGTTAGTCAAGAAATCAATAATAGTAAAAGCTGGTCCACCCTCTGTTTTTAGGTGAAACTCTTCTATTTTACCATATGTCAATTTATTGTCAGGATATCGCCGGCAATAAACTAGCTGGTCTAGCTTATAGCCTTCAAATTCTTCTATCTCTTTTTTTCTAGTTTTAAGCTTTGTTTTTCTCTTTGCCATTATTCAATGGTAACAGAGGCTCGGGACATGTTCACTTTTCTTTATTAGTGATAATATTCTTGACGTACTCTGTATATTGCCTGGCAAAAAGATTTGCCTCTTCCTCATTAGAAAAATATCGCAAAGGAGAAGAAAGTTCAGGGTTAGAAGGTACTTCAATTTCACATGCATATTTTGTTCCTGCCTCAATTGGCAGTATGTTGACCTCGACATCATCTGCCACTGTTTTCCAATAAGGGATAGGACCGTCAGCATTTGTGCTAAAGCTTCTGCCAATCTCTTCGCGAATAATAATTCTTAGCTCACTCTCTGTTAGTCTCATGCGTTTTCCTTCTACAAGGCTATATAACTCTTCCCAATGCTCGGCTGAAATACCTGCAGGTGGATTGCCTCCAGTCTGATCGCCAATTGCATCAAGGGCTGATTTGTACTTCATCTTTTGCCTAGGGCGTGGTGCGTCTGAAAGATTGTGCACCATGTCAGCTAGCTTTACTCGAAGAGCCGGTGTATCGTTCATCAAGCCCATAACGTAACTTGTGTAGTCAGCACCCTTCTCATGTGTTAAAGCACGAACAACTCTGATTACTTCTTCACCCGCTTCAGGATCTTGAATAGAGCCCTTAATAAACTCTTCCATCTCTTCAACAGATTGTACTGTAGAACCCGGAGCGTCTTCTAGACTGTCATGAAGAAGTGCTGCCATTTGAACTACTTGATCAGATGGATAAAATCCCTGGGCAATGTCACGCACTTCAGAAGGGTGAGTAAAGTATTCTGATCCGTCTCTTCTGGTTTGGCCTACATGTGCCATTTGAGCTGTTGCATAAACGTCTTTAAAGTCGTCCGGTGAAAATCTTTCTTTGACCAATAAACGTATTTGTTTTCTAGATATTTTCATCTAACCCTCTGAGCCAGCTTAAGCTGCAGTATTGCCTTTTTTAGAGATGAAGCCCTGCTATTGTTACCGCTAGCAAGATCTTTTCGCGCTATCTTTTCTAGGCACCTAATACAATTCTTAATATCAAAGTCATGTGGGTCTATAGAAGATTCTTTTCTCATATCTCTTAAGTATAAGAAAGAAAACTAGTTTTGATAAACATCTATTAGTAGGGCAGGCTTATAAGTTTGCCTAGTGATGGGTACCCATCTTGCATTAGCAACATTGTTGTTCTCTACATAGATAGGGTTATAATACGTAGTTGCAGACATCTTTTCTGATCTAAAGACTTGCTGTGTACTCTTATCTAAGGTTGTTTCTGTAGCATTTGTTAAGCATATTGAACTTACCAGAGACAATATTGTCATCGCATATGTCATTGTCGAAAGCACGTAATTACTCCTAGTGGGAAATGATCAAACATTATTTATTACGCACATTCATAATGTTCCTATTCAAATACGTAAAATACCCATGAGTAACGAGGTCTAGTGGCCAGGTAACCTAAGTCCTCATCGTTCCTGTATGCTTCACGCTCAAATGGATTTTCTCTGTAGGCTTTCTCACCGTTTCTATATCTAACCATACCAACAAGCCAGAACAGCCCGTATAACAACCATTGACCTACAAAAAGTAATTCAATTTGCTGCTGATAATGTATTGTTTCATGGTTTTTTGTCTGCTCTGAAAGCTTGCCCCTACACCAGACCCAAAGTCCAAAACTAATAGCCCATATGTTAATGGGTGCTAGGTGTGAAAGCCAAACAGGCACTTTGCTATTTTCAATAAACCATGGTTTCTTATTCTTAAGACTAAACATTATCTTCTCCTTGTAATGTTCCTATAACTATTACGAAAAAAAAAGAGGCCTCATTTAAAGGCCTCTTAGTCTTGAGAATGTCTAGTAATATCTGCTGTTAGCAGCTACATTTATTACAACATGAAACGCTAGAGTTAGCCGGCTTCATTGTAATGTTTTTGTTGGCGTTAGCAACTTGAAACGGTAGTGTGAATATGTCGTAAAAAAGACCAAACCCTAAAAGTCCGGCAGTAAACATATAAACAAAGCCCATGAAGGTATTTCCTAAATAGAACTTGTGTACACCTAGTGTACCAAGAAAAAATAAGAACATGTAAGCCCAAAAAGTTTCTCTTTCTTCCACTCTATTTGTCCTTCTTCGAGTGCCAACTAATAAGCCACTTAGTTATTTCTTTAGCTGTGTCAAGCATTGGATGATCTGAGTTGTTAATTGAAATGTTCCTATTGATCCACGTCAAGTTTGAAATCTTAGCAGTATTTAGGCGCATATCAGGAATATTCATCTGACTCAACAGCGTTAACAATGCTGCTTCTTTACGAGTGATGTCTTCATTGTCAACATTAAATAAATCTTTCATAGGGCCTCCTAGCCAACACCTATATAATACCACAACATATTTTAGTTTGCACCAGAAGTGTCAACTTTAGATAATGATTCTAAGTCATGATCCCATACCTTAGAATCAGACCAGTATACTGTGGCATTGTGACTATTGGACTTTATAACTATTCCTAGCCACATATCGTAGGGCTCCATGTTTGCATGAGATATTCTTTTGAATGTTACCAAGTTCCCGGTGCTAAGAATCATATTAAACTTTAACCAGATCTCTAATGTAATGCTCTTTACATGTATTGTTTTCCCACAGGACTTTTACATACCGATGACCATCATACATGCCTGCAGCTGCACGAATATCTGTTACAATTCCAATGTAAGGGTCACCCGTTATACAAGCTTTTCCTACTTCACCCAAAGGATCCCGGTGTTTGGAGCCGTGAAACCATTCTTCACTAAGCATAACTAGATCACCTTCTAGGATATTATTTTTTGAAATCTTTAAATTCATGGACATTACACACCTCTATAGAGGCAGTGATAGGATATAGCTCAACACACTCAAAAGATTCCCCGTCATTGAGAATTGTATAAATGTGCTGTAGATCTTTGGTAGTTCTTTCCGCCAAGACTATACCTACACCGCCGATTCTTTTCCACGTTTGAGGAGCATCAGTTTGCTCAACCCTTACGTACTTTACCAGGTCCCCTACATTAAAAGACACATCTTTTTCTTTGTCAAAAAGAGAGCCAATCATAATCCAAGATCAGCTCCCATAGAACTAATTGCCATGTCAGTTACCATTTGCTTAATACCCTGGAGACCTTCAAGTCTAGCCTTAAGCTCTTCCATTTGATTCTGAAGACTCGCTTCAAGGCTGTTCATTTCATTGATAGTCTGTTGAGAATGGGTAAGCAATTCTTCAGGCTTTGTGTCATATTCATGTTGTGAAGTATTGACATTGCTTTCCATCGTAAACCGAGGATCAGCAGCTGCAATTAAAGGCTTGGTCAAAAGATTGAATTGACCCTCGGCATCTTGCATGCTCTTTGCCCAAACAAAAAAGTTAACATCACTAAATGTTGACCTGTATCCAGTATTGACGCGATAGATTCCAGGGCGACCTCTACGCTCAATAATACGCCTAATGGCAGTAATGCGATCACGTACCTTGTTGCCACGCCGCGTAAGAGTTGCCTCAGGGATCCAGTCATAACGGTCCTCAATCTGTGCATCAGTAAGATTAGGATACTCATCCTTTCTCCAAAGAAACGCAATTGCATCGTTGAGAACTGCGTAGCCTCCGTTTAATGGGCTACCAGGCTTAATAAAGATGTTAAATATCTGATCTTCGGTGTAACCGCAATAATGACCGACACCTTCTCGTTCTGCTGAGCTTCTGTAACATTGAGTTGGATTGCGACCGTATTCGTAGTCTTTGCTAGAAAGCTTTCCATTAGCACCACGAGGGTGCTTTCGAAGCAGATCCTTTAAAACAAGCCGGGCAACCACCATGGGCTCTTGGTTAAAATCGATGGCGAACTTACTTTTTCTACGACGAGACATGTGTTTAACTCCTAATCCTTAACCACATAATCAATATACCACACCTGCTTAATACTTGCACGCGATCTATAAAATATTTGACTTAATTAAACCCATATGTGTAGCAATCACTTTACCCTGTAGATTTACAACGTATTGATCTTTTACTAGATCCATGAGTATATTATCAAACGTGCTAGAAGAGTAGCACAGACTTAAAGCGTGAGCATCTGTGGATACATTCTGTTCTAAGCGGTCGACTTCAATGTGCCTGCCATCAACAGGAAGTTGTTCCATTATTAAAAATCGAATCCGCTTGTCGTTTTTCTTTACCATCGGTCGATATCCTCATCCACGCCACAAACTTCTTCGTTGTCGTACATCTCGCTAATCCACCCATCGTGACGGATTGATTTGACCTTGACTCGGGCTAGAGTGGCAGCGAGAACTTCAACTTCCTCGCCAGTCCTGATGATTCGGACGATGTCGCCCTTGTAGTGTTGTTGAGTTACCAAATCCATAGCGTCCTCCTTAATTACATAGACATTATACCACGTCTAGAGGATACTTGCACGCGCTACAATGAAGATACAACGTCTAAGTGTTTAAATTCATGTTTTCGAAACACCCACTCGCCAACATCAAACTCTATGATAGCAGAAAGTGCATCGTCTTCATCAACCCATGTAGTTGTAACGATTCCTACTTCTTTGCTCTTGTGAAAACAAAAAAAACAATCACAGCTAGTTCTACTGTTTTCTCCCCACCTATGATATCCTGGCATTACTTTTACCAAATCACCGCTTCTAAGCATCGTTAACCTTCACAATAATTTTAAATTGATCGTACTCACGTCTGACTGTAGCTACAGAATAACCTATCGTTTCATCATAATCGTAAGGGGCTGAATCTACCCAGTGAACGTGAACTGTGGGTAACCCATGACTCTTCTTGACCGGTCTAATGTCGTATATGAGCCCCAAGTGACTAGTGTAACTGCCATCACTTCTAAAGTCTTTTACAGTTATCATATCACCAATAGATGGCTTAGGGTTTCTGTAGTTTCTTTGCATACACTTTTTTAATATCTCTTAGATTGAGCCAGACAAATCCACAGCTAGACCATTTTGCGTAAATAGAAGTACCGCAGTGCCCTGTATTGAGGACAATGCCTACATCATTTCTATGTTGCTTGATAGCATTAATTTTTTTGCCGTAAGCAGAAAGCTCTATAAGGTCACCCTGTTTAATCATGAACGGATCCCACTTAATCGTCGCAGTCATCAGTTGAGTCAGGTTTATATTGAGCATTTGCAATCACAAATGTAATGCCTCCTGCAACAATAGAAAGCATTAGTATGATATTACCGATAGTCTCTAGCATTAGCCGACCTCTACTAGTTGATGCGTGTATTCTACTTCTTCCGGAAATTTATTGTTCCAAAACACTATTGGATCACTGTGTTTTGTCCAGCCAATAATAATACCAGCTGGAAAATAAGATGGCGTTTCACCTTTAGTTTTAAGACGTACCAAGCTGCCTGTTGTCATCGTATGTCTATGCCTCCTCTAATAACTTTAAATTCAGATCGTAAATTGTGAATATTAGTACCACTAAATCCATGTGTTGAATTGTACTCCGGTGGCTGGTCACCTGACCATTGCACTAAAACCTTAGCCTTGTGTCCCCACTTATCGAAGTGGATATCATATATGACGCCAACATACTCTTCGTCTGCTTTACATTCAATTAAGCCTTTCTGCTTTTTCAAAGGATCATGAGAATCAGGCGTAAAGATAATCATGTCTCCTATTTCTGGATTTCTACTTAGACGCATTGCGCCACCATTCTCCTTGAGATTCATTTATATAGCTGTCATGTTCTCGTGTCACACTCCCGTCAGACCACATTACTAGTGAACCTTTGGTTGGTTCATATCCAGGGATATCACGAACATATTCTTCTAATACTATGCCAGGATTTCTATTAATATACTCTTTCATCCATGG
>UEXM01000941.1_pt1 | contig 27386 bp, 40 predicted proteins | sample 1796661 | NCBI WGS metagenome assembly UEXM01 (sample SAMEA4772469, study PRJEB27181) | metagenome
ACTTGAATGGGTTGCAGACGGCAACACCATAGCTGCAGCAGATTAGTATGGAAAAAAACAACTGGCATCTCAGTAAGTCCGTACCTGTCACCCTCATCGTTGCACTTGTACTACAAGCAGCCGCCATCGTGTGGACTGTATCACAAATGCAATCTAGCATTGAAGCTAATGCAACAAACCTCATCAGATTAGAAACACGAACAGAGAAGCTAGAGATGGCAGTACAAAGCCAAGCTGTAGCTCTGGCACGAATAGACGAGAACATCAAAGCAATACGAACTCACGTAGAACGTATAGCGTCTAAAGATTAGTATATCAAGGATTAAATAATGTTACAATTTAAAGGATTTAAACCTGCAGCAATGCAACGTATGGCAAAGTCAGTGGGCTATGAAGGAGACATAAAAGAGTTTAATAAGTTTCTTGAGGACAATCCTGATAAACAAGAAAAGATGAATGTCTATTCTGACAAAGCTAGAGAGATGATGATGGGTGGCTATGTAAAGGGCTATGCTAATGGTGGTTTAATAGATCCACGACTACAACAACCCGTACAAAGAAACCCTAATGTTGTATCTGGGTACTATGACTCACCAGAGTTTCAAAATTTTAATCAAAATATAGCAGGTGGCATGGGAACTATGGATGTACGTGATAGTCCTTACTTTGGCAGACAAGGATCTGGAAGTATTGGTGCTGCAGCAGATCAAGCATATATAGATTATTTAACTAGAACAGGACAAACAAGTTACTTACAAGGTGGTTCTGATTTTACACAGGCTCCACCACAAGTTTTACCTGAATTTAAAGGGTTATCACCCACATCACCAGTAGACTACACACAGGGGCCAGTGCCTCAGTCAACTGGGTATCAGGGTCAAAATATTGCTACTCAAATGGCTAACAGGGCATATACACCCGGTCTGCCGTATGGAGCTACAATTCAGCCAGTAGGTACTGCATTTAATGTTAACCAAGCTGTAGACCCCTCTATGGGGCAGGTAACAGGTGACATATCTACTACACCTATATCAGCAACTACTACAACTGCAGCAATGCCAACAGTAACAGATCCACGTACTATGACTGCAGATACAGCAGCAGCAGGTGTACAAGCAGTAACAAGTGCTATGGCTCCTGCACAAGGTGTAGTAGACCCACGTGCAGAAGTTACAGGACAGCAAACAACAGGAACAAGTGTAGAAGCTTTAACTGAAGCACAGGGTACAGCAACTACAATGGTTAACCCTGTCACACGTACTATACAAGCAGGTGAAGTTGTAAGTGGTGCAGCAAATGCTGAGACAGCAGCAACCTTTATGGAACAGGTACAAGCTGCAGAGGCAACACCAACCAATAAAGCTACAGTACAAGGACAGTTAGAAGGATTGATGGCAGCCTTTGAAGGTGGTAATACACCTGTATGGGCAGCAGGAGCAATGCGTAACGTCACGACACAGATGGCTAACAGAGGTTTAGGTGCATCAAGTATGGCAGCACAGGCTCTTATACAAGGGGCTATGGAATCTGCACTACCAATAGCACAGGCAGATGCATCTGTGATTGCACAATTTGAAGCACAGAACTTGTCAAACAGACAACAACGTGCTATGCTTGCAGCACAACAACGTGCCACATTTATGGGCATGGAGTTTGACCAATCATTCCAAGCAAGAGTACAAAACTCTGCACGTATAGGTGACATAGCAAATATGAACTTTACTGCAGATCAACAAGTTGCATTAGAGAATAGTCGTATAGCTAATACAGTTAATCTAGCAAATTTAAATAATAGTCAAGCAATGGTAATGGCAGAGGCTGCTGCATTATCACAGTTAGATATGGCAAACCTATCCAATAGGCAACAGGCTGCAGTACAAAATGCTCAGAGCTTTATGCAGATGGATTTAACAAACTTATCTAACCAGCAACAAACAGATATGTTTAAGGCACAGCAAAGAATACAATCTTTGTTTACAGACCAAGCTGCTGAGAATGCAGCACGACAGTTTAATGCAAGCAGTCAGGCACAGACTGATCAGTTCTTTGCTAACTTAGCAAATACAACATCTCAGTTTAATGCATCACAAACAAATGCCCAATCACAGTTTAATGCTGCCGAAGGTAATGCAGTACAAAAGTTTAATGCAGAATTAGACAATCAACGTGATCAGTTCAATGCACAGAACTCTATTGTGATTGCACAGAATAATGCACAGTGGCGTAGGGAGATTGCAACTGCTGACACAGTAGCTGTTAACAGGGCAAATGAGATAAATGCAAGGGCTATTTTAGATATGTCTGAGCAGTCTTATGCTAACTTGTGGCAGTACTATGCAGATAGTATGGAGTGGGCATGGAAGTCAGCAGAATCACAACTAAACCGTATAAATGATTTAGCTGTTGTAGAGATTGATGCAAAGTCACGTGAACGAATAGCAGACGAACAATCTAAATCTGCTGCAGGTGAAGCAGTAGGTGGACTAATTGGTACTCTTGGTAGTGCCTATATAACAAGTAAGTTTTAATAGGATAATGTAGAAATGACTAGACAATTAAATCCGGGTGTGTTAGCATATACTAATATAAACTCAGTTAAATTAGAAGAAGAAACAAAGCCTATGGGTTCAGGATTACTGTCTCCAAGATTACGAGAAGATAAATCTAGTAAAAACTTAGAACCATATGAAAGAGTTGCTACATATGTTATGGCAATACGAGAACAACGAGAGGAGTTGAAGAATGGCTCTTCCTAATCCACAACCATCTTTTGATGCACCAATACCCGGTCAAGCTTTAGTAGCTGAACTAGGATCAAGACCTTGGCAGCAACCAGCCCAGTACAGTACTATTGAAGAGGCTGTTGACTTCTATATTGCAAAGATGTCCTCTGATGAGGCTGCTGTACAAATAGAAGATATATTAGAAATGGGTGTATCTGTAGCTGATCTAGCACATGTTATACAACTATCTAATGTAATGGAAGGTATTCACAGCATTGATGTAGGGGTAATGGCTACACCTGTACTTATAGAATTTATTATGCTTATAGGAGACAGTGCAAAGATAGATTATGAAACAGGTTTAGAAGATGAAAACAAAGCTATGAAAAAAGCACTTGTAAATAGAGCTATGAAACAGTTTAAAAAAGAGTCTGCTAAAAATACGTCAGAACCAGAGGAAGAAGTAGTAGATGAAGTTATTACAGGAACTGAGGAAGAAAAGATTAATCAGTTAACTGGTCTTATGGCAAGGAGAATATAATGAGTTTTTTTAGAGGTGTTGTAAAAGGAGCAGCTAAAAGTGTTGATAAGAATATACAAGACCAGTTAAAATTTTTACGTGAGGAAACATCTAATGTAGCAAAAATTAGAGCTAATCGTGCTATAAGGGAACAGGATAACTACCAAGATGCGTTTGATGAAAACTTAGCAGAAGTAAAAGATTTAAGTAGGAAAGTGGGAGGAACTGATCAGTTTCAATTTTTACTAGATAAGTATGGTGTTGCTGAAGCAAAGGTAATGGCTCAACAACTCTATGATTTCTCACAAAAAGATCCAAATTTTAATATAGCAGAACAATTAAAAATAGAAAAAAGAGAAGGTCCAAGTGTAACAGCTATTCAGCTTGCAGAATTTATGACACCAAAAGCAAAAGTTCCCCCATCAGGTGGGTATAATATAGGTACTGGTATGACCCGAATGTTGGGTATTGATGCCGATGCTAAGGTTATAGAACAATCAGATAGACTTATAAAAGCTGCAGGAATACCTACAAACGAAACAAAATATACAAATAATGTTCCTACTGCATTAGCAGGAAGAGGTGTTCAAAGTTGGAGAATGCTCCGTTCATCTGATGGAAGACAAGATTATAATGAGCTAAGAGAATTAGCAACTACAAAATTAAATAATGGAGATAAAAAAGAAGCAGAAGCTATAATGGCGTATGCTGAACTTAGATTGCAGTCTAGTGATACAAGTCTTAAAACAAATACAGATTTTTCAGATACTCAGTTTGCAAGGTATTTAACAACTCACGCTAACTATTTACAACAAGTAGTTCTTGGTTTGGACAAGTCTAGTCCTTATAGAATGTCAGAAACTGGAGTATCATATATTGATGGAAAAACGAATCAAGACCACGACAAAGAAATAAGAAGAGCAATAGGTGAATTAGCATATATAACTACTCAAGCAAAAAAAATGGGTATAAATAATGTGACAATTAGTAATTTGACTACTGAAGCATTAAATCAAAATAAAAAGTTAGTTTTGGTAAATGGAGAACTAGTGTTAGGCAGTGAAAATGCCCCTTTGTATGATGAAAATGTTTTTAAAGTTCCTAATGACAATGGTGGCGGTAATGGTGGCGGTAATGGTGGTGGTGTACAACTTATGGACTACAGCACTATGAATAGGCAGCAAAAAGAAGCAGAATTATTAAAGTTAGAAGAAAGATACCAATCAATAACCTCAAGAAAAGGTCAGACACAGTTTAATACAACAAAAGATTTTCATCAAGCAGTCAAAAAAATATTAATAGATATTGACTATTTAAGAACACAGTTAAATATGCCACGTCTAAGTGGGGGTTAAAAAATGGTAACAAACTCTTATCATTTAAAAGATAAACTAAGTAAAGATGAACTCATTAATGACAGGGGTTTTCAAGTAGATGCATCTATGTTTTTAATAGATAGAGGTGGTTATTCAGCTTCAGATCTTAGAACTAAAGAGGATGTATATGATAAATATATGGAACATTTTCGTTCTCAAAATGTAAATGAAGTTACTGCGTTAAAAGACTTAACATATGCCCAAGAAGCAGAGACAGAAGACAAAGAGCAGTTTGGTAGACTTATGGATACCTACGATAAAATGGATTCTGACTTTGGGTTTAAGGCAGCAGGAGATTATCTTGAAGGAATATTTACTGCACCATCTACATATGCTGGTGCATTTTCTTTTGGTACAGCAAAGGTTGGAGCACTTGCAGCAAACCAAGGAATAAAACTAGGTGTTCGTCAAGCATTAAGAACCGGAATAGGTTCTGCTGTTGTTGAGGGTATTGCTGGAGGTGCAACTGTTGCTGCTCAAGAAGGAACACGTGTAGAGACAGGAATAAAAGAAGAGATGGACCTAAAAAATATAGGTGTGGCTACAGCTTTATCTGCAGGAACAGGTGGTGCTTTAGGTGGGTTTACAGGGTATATGAGAGGAGTAAATAATCTAAAGGCTGATGAGATATTAAAGTCAACAACCAAGATTGTAGACGAAGCAACTAAAAAAGCTCACGCAAAAGCAACAACTAAAACATTTAAAAACAAAAAGACTGCTTCTACAGCAAAAACATTTCAAGAAGAATTACTAGCTAACTTAGATGCTGAAACAAAAAAACTTGCTAAGTCTAAGAAAAAAGCATTAAGAGAAACTGTTCCAGAAGAGCTTGAAAAAGGTAAAAAACTACGTGAGGAGTTAAGTAAAGGAGATTTAGTTTTATCTATTGGAGCAAAAGAAATACAAAATATTGCTGCTGCTGCATCAGAAGTGTTTCATAAAATAGGAGCACATCCTACTTTAAAAAACCCAGCAGATGAACGCTTTACATCAAGAGTAGCAAGAGGATTAACATCTGGAGTCTTAGACGAAAACTCATTTGGTAAAATTTTAAATGATCACAATATAACTACAGAACAACTTGGAGCATTATATGCTGCAGAACTTTCTTCTTATGGTCTAGGTCTTAGATCAGGTAGAATGATAAAAGACATTGGTAAAAAAGAAAACTACACAGAAATTATAACCAGATTAAATGAAATAGATGAAGCTACCTATAATGTTGGCACTCTAACAACCAAGTCTAGAGAAGCATTAGATGATCTACAAGTTAAAGGTACGGGAGCTAAGATAGCTGGATTTTTTCAGCATATAAATAAAGCACGTATTGGTATGATGACAATACAACCTGCAACTACCATGAGAAACACAACAAACGGTTATCTTAGAAACTATGTTTATATGATGGATAACTTTGGTGCATCTATGGTAGATTATGCAAAGGGCAACTTAGCACTATTAAGAAATCCTAATGATGTAATGGTTAGAAAGCACTCAGAAGATCTTGTGCGTAGAGCAAGAGCACAAGCTAGAACAGGTTTTCAGTCGTTACATTTAAAAGATCTAAAAATGGGTATGGAAAGTGTAAATACAAAAGCATTGTTTCAATTACTTGGAGATAAAAAATTTGGTAACCAAGATGTAGTAAAAAAATTACTACGTCAAATGGCAGATATTGCAGACGTAACCGATCAAAATGGGGGTTTAATTGGGGTTGCACGTAATCTAAACAAACTTAACACAATGTCTGATAATATGTTCAAGAGAGCTATATTTTCAAGAGAACTAGATAAAAGTCTTGGTCTAGAACCTATTGTTATTAAAAGATTTCAAACAGGTCCGGGTGGGGAACAAATAACTACAGATCTTGTTCTTGATAGTCTTGACAAAGTTTTGAGGACAGGTAACTTTAGTGCTATAGATGCAAAAAGATTATCAAATTCTATGACAGAAGCGTTTGACTTTACCTATCAAACAGGTAGTTTTAGAGGTAGAGAGGGAGGATTTAATAAACTTGCTGATGCATTTATTGATATATCATCTAATAACCTTTTGGCATCTTCAGTAATACCTTTTCCTAAGTATCTTGTAAATCAGTTTAGGTTTTTGTATGAACATACTCCTATTCTTGGTATTGTAAATTTTGGGGGGGTTTTAAATAAAGCAGGTGGAAAAACAGGAAAAAGACACTTGGTAGATTTATCTTCCGATACATTAGGAAAACAATTAGGTGGGCTTGCTATTCTTGGTACATTTATGGCAGCAAGAGCTAACTTTGGTGATGAAACTACAGGTGCTTATGAATATTTAGATCCAACAAGTGGTGGAACATTTAATGCAGAAGCATTGATTGGTCCGTTTTCTGCACACGCTGCTATAGCAGATGTTCTCTATAGAATGAATCCCGGTGGGTGGCATGATAATGACAGAGTTGCAAATACTAAACCTTTTGATAGTAGACGTTTTGTCAAAGCTGTTACAGGTGGTAATATACGTGCAGGAACTTCTCTTGACATGATGGAGGGTATGATAGAAGTAGTAAATAATGGTATAAATGCTGGAAGTTCAGAGTTAGAAATACAAGACAATTTAGCAAAGTGGCTTGGTAATTATTTTAATACTTTTACGGTAGGAGCAGGATTATTTAAAGATTTACAAGCTCAGATAGATCCTTCTGTAAGACAGCTTCCAGACAACACAGATGTAAATATGTGGCATTACTTTTTTAAGCAAGCTGGAAGATCACTTCCATTTGTTGGTAAAGTTGAAGAAGGTGGAAGAGAGCAATTAGCATCTGCAACTAGACGTACTGGTATAAGAAAATTAAACCCTATATTAAAACAATTTTCTGGTTTAACACCCCAGCAAGAAAAAACTAATGTTGAAAGAGAACTTGCAAGATTACAATTTGATTATCAAGAGTTAAGTCCTAGACGTATAAAATTTGATAAGCCTCTTACTAATCAAGCTAGACAATTAGTTGGAGAAAGAGTAGAACAAAGATTAAATGCGTTTATCTCAAGTGATGACTATTTTTATATGAGTGATGTTAGAAAACGAGATGCGCTTAAAGACCAATTAGAAACTATACGAACAGAAGCCAGAGCAGAAATATTAAATCCTAACAATGTAGTAACTGATGAAGAAAGAGAAAGAAGGCATAGGGCTACATATCTTAACCTGTCAAGTAGGGATAGAACATTAATTAATGATACCTTTAGATTTCTACAAGAAAAAAAAGGTATAACAGATATTAAGACAATAGAAAATACAGAAAATTGGAAACTAGGATTAAGGTTAAAAGCTGATATGAAAAGATAGTGCCATAGGTATGACCGTTGTTAGTGAATACAAAAGGGGGCAGTTAAGCCCCCATTTTTTTATCTCTTGTCACCACTTCCACCTATGGTGTTGTTGTCCATCCTATCACTAAGCTTTGCCTGATTCAAACCTGCAATCGTACCAAGTGATAGATTAAGATCAGTTGCAAGTGCAGCACAGTACCATAACACATCACCTATCTCACTGGCTATGTCATCACGCCAAGTGGGTGGCATGTTAGCCACACCATCCCTCATTAACTTCTTTACTTTATTTGCTACCTCTCCTGCCTCTCCTGCAAGTCCAAGTGCAGGGTAGGATATTTTATACTTATCATCATAGATAGCTGTTTTAGCTGATGATCTCTGATAAGAGTTAAAGTCTGTCATTTGGTACTTCTCCTTCAACCAATTTTTTGCCTCTGTCTCTAGTTTGTTCATGCTTAGTAACTCTCTTTAAATTTTCACTAAACGCTTTATTAAAGCCCCTGTTCCACTCCCTAAATTGCATAGTGTCCATATGGAAAGGGTTGTTTACCCTACCTCTTGTAAAGTCTTCATAGCCTCTCTGAAATTGAACCTTCAGTGGGGCATCATATTTTCCAAGACCTCTTTCTTTTCGTGTCAACATACGTTTCATTTATGTCTCCTTTGAGTTAAGTTTTCCTTTAAGTTCGTCTGTCTTTGTATTCTGTATTGCCTGTACACATTGTGACATGTGGTTTAGTATATTCAGTGAATTACTACCATTAGACAGAGTACGTACAACACCCATGATGTCTTCATCTTTCTCATCTATTTCATAATCTTTATTTTCTACAGTTATTTTCATTTGCTCTCCTTCTCTAATTGTTTCTCTAAATTAGCCATAGCTCTCCATGCTACTTGCGCCCAGTCTTCATCTAGTAAGTGTCTCATCAATGCATCCAACTCATCCTTAGACTTTGTACGATCCCAGAATAAATTCTCTGGTGTTTGTCCATGTTGTAGTCCACCTGTATATGATATCTTTGCTACTTGTGCAATAGCTCTAGGAAAGTATTTGATAAATCCTGTATACACAGGTATTGCTTTTCTTTCCTTACTATCAGTTGGTAATATCATGCCAATCTCCTTATGTTATGTCTACTATCTCACAAACATCACCTGAACAGGCTAGTGTCTGCATTGCTACTGTATTATCTTCTTCCTCATAACTAGACAATAATGACCAGTCAATCTTCTCTGGAAGTTGTTTTGATAATGCCTGATATTCTTTCTTTGTGCAATCCTGATATGGTGCTTGTTGATAAGTATGATCAGAGTGTGGCAAGAAAGACACACCTGACATTTCATCAAAATATTTATAGACAAACGCACCAACTTCCATCCACTCTGCGTCACGTACTGTGATAGTAACAGATGGTTTGTGTTCACAGAAATGTCTTTGGTACTCCAACCATATCTCTAGCTGATCTATAGCTGTCATATCATTACGAGTGACTGCAGCTTTGGGTGACTCAATAGGAAAACTAAACACAGTTGTAGTGTCAGGTTTCATAACACATGGTTCTGCAGGTACACCTTGATCAATCATAAACTGTGTCAGTGGATCTTTGTTGTCACCTCTTACAGTTCGTATATAATGTTTACTGTGCCTAGCATGTATACCACTTGCACTGTCCACCAGTTGTGACACAGTACCAGATGGTTTAACACAGGTTACAGCAGTAGATTGTTGTATGCCCAGCTTCTCAGCCCACTCTTTATTTGTATTTACAGCAATCATTCTAAGATGCTTGAGTGTCTGTTCAAGACCTTTGTTTTTATTAGTCATCAGAGGATTGTCCATGATACCTGTAAGTGATACACCAAGTAGACGCTCTTCCTCTGTGTTATTCTGCCACACCTTACGTAGATATGGGAACTTAGTAAACTGAGATTGAATTGTACCCAAGATAGTAGCAAGCTTTACTTTGTTAGACAGACTTTTAATATCATCTGTTGCTCGTACAACTATTTCTGTGAGGTTACAAAATTGGTATGGGCGTAGGATTATCTCTGAACAAGGGTTACACGCAAACTCCCAATCAGGATCACGCCTACCATTCCTAGCTGCTTGCTTCTGTGCGGCCTGTCTGTTAAAGATACCACGTTCACCTGACTTAGATTCTACAAGTGCAGTCCACTCACGCAAGAATGTTTCCATGTCGGGCTTCTCTGTGTAACAAACTGAGTTATTAGACAATGCTCTATGAGGTGCTGACTCCCACCAGTTACCAGACTTAGCATGACGCATACGATCATCAGAAAGATTAGACAAACTAATCATAGCTGACCTACGTACACCACCCACAACAACTATCTCACCTATCTTACACATGATGTCGTGACACTCAATGCTTGACAGCTTACGATTCTGTGCTGACTTAAACGTGCCAACAACAAACATGAATAGATCTACAAGTGGGGCAGGACCAGAGGCTCTACCACCAAACGTCTTGAGCTTTGCACCTGCAGGACGTACCAATGACATATCCCATTTGGGTATCTCACCTGCCCATAGAAGTGCAAGCAGTTGACGTAGTGCTTTAGCCCAACCTTCTTTACTATCCTTAACCACAATCGTTGTATCACTATCAAACAGTTGTGGTATCTCAGGTAGCTTGGAAATAAACTGTCTCTCTACACTAAAGCCTACACCTGTACCACAAAGTAATACAAACATAGCTTCATCAAAACTCTTTGGATCATCTACAGGTAGATAGCTACAGTTGTAACCTGCTGTGTTATCACGGTCAAGTGCAGGGCCAGCAGTCATCAATGCTCTCATAGAAGGCATAACAGAGAGACTAGCAATAGCATCATATAATTTTTCTTTTGTATCAGTGTCTAACTCATAGCCTATCTTGTCAGCAATGTAATCAATATATCTGCCAACAGTTTCTCCCCAGTTCTCCCGTCTTTTTTCTTTATCTAACCATCGTGCGTAACGAGATGTGTGTATAAACGCTTGATAGTCTGTTGGTAAATAGTTGTTCATATGCTACTCCGCTATTATTCTAATTGTTTCTATTGTCATACCATCTATATCATAGATAAATTCATGTAATGCTTCTCTAATTTCTTCGTCAACAAATCCATCAACAGGTATGGGATAATCGTCTTCATCTAAAGTTATACTTAAAAATACTTTTACTTTCATATCTATTCCTAATGAAACTTTAATTTAACTACATTATCTGTTACAGATTCTACTGTAGGTTTTTTATTTACAGGTTCCATAGATTCTTGAGTATACTTATCTAGCATACTTCTAAACTTCTCACTCTGTTCCATTAAGGGTACTGCTGAACATATCATAGTTGATAAGTACATTAAGTGGGAGTAGTCTTCATCATCTAGAGTGTTATCATCTGTAGTAATAGTTCCTACTTTTAGTTCACCTGTCCACTTGTTATCTGCATCTAGTAGAGGTGATATTCTTACAATGAAATCGTTAGGTTCAAAGTCTATAAATATTTTATCATCCATGTTATGTTCTCCTTATCTTCTTTAATGGGAAAGGTATAACACTTTTATCACTTAATTGCCATAGTGTTTTTGTTTTTTTATTATTTTCTTTTAACCATTCTTGTGGAATAATTCTGTCATAATATAAAAAATTGTACTTTTCACACCAACTGGCATACGTACCCTTTGAACCCTTACTTAACTTACGTTTACTACTTTCAAATACAAAACGTATGTCAAGATTATTATGTTGTTTTTGTATAGCCAAATGTTTGCGTCTATCTGATGCTACAAAACGACCTTTTGTTTCTATTATAATACCATTAGGTAGCAGGAAGTCTGGTGTATATGTTCTATACATAAGATCTTCCCACTCTATCTTAAAGCATTCGTATCTAAAGTCTTGGTCCAATTCTTTTAAGTAATCAGATACTTTAATCTCTAGACCACTACGATAACCATACTTTAAGGCAGCTTGAAACTGCTTTACGTTACGCATTAGATGGGTCATAGTTCTTAAACAACTTCCAGTATGTCAATAAACTTTTAAACATCTGTAGGTGTTTAGGGTGTGTATCTTTATCCCATTTGTATGGAACTATTAATCCTGTATCCTTTCTGTCTACAAAAATAGATACTCTTTCAGGGTCAGTAAATCCACAGCCTTCAGCATAAGCTGATAACTGCATACCATGTTCATTGAACACAAGCTTAGATCCTTCTTTACCATCTAAGTTGTCCTTAGTTTTAAAGTCAACAAAGATACCTGACTCAGAATATAAGTCTATCTTACCACCATAACCTTCCTTAGCACAGAACGAATCCTCTGCTATCCACTTCTCATCAGGAAATGTTTTATCTAAGTATTCTTTTATTACCATATAAGGCTTTGTTTCCTTACCACCTGCAAAACCTTGCTCTATCATAGCATGTATAGTTGTACCCATCTCTGCTGCTTGCTTACCTACACTCTTTGAATGCTCCTTACATCGGTAAAAGAACTGTGAGTCAGACTCGTCTTTGTTCTTCTTTAATGTAAGTGCAGCAGTTATTGCTTGGTTGATCTTCCAATTCTCAAGTGGTGGCTTGGCTGCAACACCAAGGATAGTAGTAACAGACGGTACATACCCATGTTTCCTAGCATCCTTTAAGTTGGTGTTACGCTCCTTACCATTAGAGCCGACAACTGTATATGCAGCTTCTCCTGTCTTATCATACCAGTGTTCAGACTCTTTATCCATTATGCAAATTCCTCTGCTGTAATATCTATGAAGTCGTCAACAGTTTCCTTATCAACATCCTCATGCTTGTGCATATTCTCATCCCATGCATTTGTAATATAACCATTGTAGTTAGATACCCATGCTAGAAAGTTTGCAAAAGTTTCTTGTGCATCATCATCCATCTCAAGAGTTTTTGTTAAGTCAAGTGTTACTGATGGTAGATAAAAACAATTACCATTAGGTAGCTTACGTTCTTCTGTAGCTAACTTTACATAGTGCTGTATCGGTAGTCGTTTCATCTTATTAAGTTTATTAAATACAACAGTACCAAATGTTTTGAATGCATCTCTGTTCTCTACTTCCCATATAAATGGTGTAGATCCTATAGAGACTGAAGCACCTGTTTCATCAGTAGGGTTATGTAGTTCTATTGTACCAAACAATACACGTACACGCTTGATCTGTTTCAGTAGATCCTGCATCTTCTCAGGTAGTGACTTGAAGTCCTGTATATATCCTGCAGGTTTACCACAGTTAAAGCCACCATCATTATCTTTCAGGTCAACATTCAAGTTGTCAGCCATAATAGTTTTAATGAACCTGTTAGGTGTAGTGTCCGTCTTCATTACAAACCTTTTATGCATAAACCTCTGCATGTAAGGTCTGATCGTTGCCGTCTCAGCATAGTATGTTGGGCCATCTGGTATATCCAGTTTGTATGTACCACCACTTACTACTTCTACATTAACCATCTTGCCTTTTACTTCTGACTTACCCATGATAGGAGCATGGTTAATACGCACACGTGCCAGTGCGTCTGCCTTTTCCTTATTAGATCCTGTATCCATAACCATGCCCATAGCCTTTGCCATTGCTGCATAGTCCTTAGTATTTATATTTGCTACTTCATTCATTTATTTCTCCTTTTGTATACTGTAAGGTTTCTAGTTATATCATGCCACATCTTTTGTGTCAAGCCAATTATCTCCTATTTTTGCTTCTAATAATAATGGCACGTTAAAGTCTATATTCCATCTACTATTTATTATATTTATTAAGTTATCGTTCGTTGCTTTTACTATTCTTATTACCTTATCTGTTTCATCTGGATGTACATCAATAACAATACTATCGTGTACTGTATTTACTACACAACTTTGCATAGAGTTTTTCTCCAGTAGCTTATCTATGTATATCAGAGATATAGGTACGATGTCAGCAGTTGCAAAGGATTGAACAGGATAATTCTTTATCTGTGTGAAAAATGTCACACTACCGTTACGCCTACGCTGTACATCAGGCCATGTAAACTCTCGTCCAGATGGTGTTTTGATTCTACCTGTGTTTAATATTTCACTAGCTAATCTTTTATGCCATTCAGATATACCCTTGTACTTAGTAGTAAACTGTTTATAGTAAGCAGCTTCTGCTTCTGTCCTACCAAAGCCACTTGCACCATACAAAGGAGCAAATGTGTGAGCCTTAGCATCCTGTCTAGACATCGGTTGTCCTGCATCTGATATAACTTTAGCTGTATAACTATGTACATCAAAGCCTGTTGATACTTCTTCTATGGCTATCTTATCTTGACTAAGGAATGCAGCTACACGAAACTCTAGCTGTGCAAAGTCAGCTTCCATTATCTGACCACCTTCCCATCGTGATACAAATACTTTCTTTACTGGAAATGTACCACCACGTGGCATGTTTTGCATGTTAGGGTTAGCACCTGACAGCCTACCTGTACCCGTTCTATGCTGTAATAACTGAACGTGTAGCATACCATCTGATTTAATATGTGTAGATATACCCTCAACAAAGCTAGATAAATATGTATCTAGTGCTGACAATCTTCTAACACGTTGTAAAAATACAACAGCATCTTGAAAGTTACGTTCTCTGGCACTGGTCTCTAGCTTTATAAGGTTATCTTTACTAGTACTAAAACCATGTGCGCTTACCCAGTCAGGATTAGGAGCCATGAACTTTAAACCTGCTACATCCTTGGTGTCTGTAAACAAGTATCCTGCAGCCTTACACTCTAAACACTTACTGGTATTTACAAAGGGCTTACCATTCTTTTTAGTTTTACGTACCTTACCTGTACCCTTACAAACAGTACACTGTCTTGCTTTCTGTTTATATAACACATCTGAGTTCTTCTTAACTACAGATTTAAATTGTGAGTCAGTAAACCTAGGCTCAAAAGAGTTAGCCCACATAGGTTTATCGTGTGGCTTTCTACTATATATAATCCATGATAATTGTTCAGGACTATTAAGATTTATAGGTCTATCACCCATCAATTCATGCACCTGAGATTGTAGTTGGGTTAGTAACTCTTGTTTTTCTTGTTCAAACTCCTTACGTACCTCTTCTAGTGCATCAGTATTAACATTGAAGCCTCTCTGATATATACGTGCAAGCTGTACACATATCTGGTTCGTTAGTTTAACAGTAGACTCTAACCCCTTGTCTTCTTGAGTAAGTTTGTAGTCTAGCTTCTTATATAGCTCCATTGTAGCATGTAAATCTGCTGACAGATACTGTGATAACTCTGCATGAGGTATATCTCTGGTTGTATAACCCTTATTAAAATAATCTTTTAGTGTACCCATCTTCTGTGTATCACACTTATATCTTTCAGCTAAGTACTCAAGGCTTAGAGGCTCTTTCTGTCCTCTCTGTATAATGTATGCACCCAGCATAGTATCAAATATGTCTCCAGTGTAAGTAAAGCCTGACTCCCATAGCCATGTTAAGTCATGCACTGCATTCTGCATCACCAAGAGGTGGGTATCATCCAGAGTTTTCTGGACAATACTTCCACCCTCAGTAGTAGGTTGTTGCTCACTGTGATCAAACGTAATAATATTTTCTCCAGAGTGATTTAACATACCCACCATAGTTAATGAGTTCTCTGATTCAAAAGGATCAAGCATAAGTTTATTGTTACGTTTAATTGTAGTATTTTCTACATCTAAAACTGTTACAATATTCATTTCATTTCCTTTATCTTTACTACAACGTAGCTATCTAATATGTCTCTTACCATTTGTGGACCATGTGCAAAGAGAGTTATACTTTCTTTATCATGTTCTGCATTGATCTCATACTCAACGTAGTACTTAATCATTGGTGATTTTAACATCATTTAAACTCTCCTTATGTCTCTTTAAATATTTAACAGCTTTTCTAGCTATTGTCAAGTCATCTTGAAATCCACCTAATCCTCTGTTGCAATGTGAACACACCCAACCACGAAATGTATTGGTGTCATGGCAATGATCTAAAACCCATGTACTCATTTTAGATTTTCCATGTCTACTTAATTCTTCTACATCTCTACTACAAATAGGGCAACAATAATCTTCATCTGGATAAGGGTTTTCTTCTTTGAGTTTTCTAATAATTTTTTTATGTCCAGATCTACAAGAGTTACATGTTCTTTTTATTTCTCCAGTAGTTTTAGTTATAGTGGGTCTAGGTTTTTGAAAGTTGTATAGAGGTTGACGTACATCACACTTTATACAAACAATAGAGTCTTCTTCATCTTCTTCTACTTCTGTCTTTACTTCTTCTATTGAAAATAATTCTTGTTGCACTATACTTCATACCTTGCTGTTCTGTAGTTCAGTTCACAGTGAACAATACCATGCCATCCTGATAATTTATTCTTAACTACATTCAAATGTCGTTGGGTATCTTCTTCTTCCTGCCCTTCAACAGGTGGGTTCTTTGCTATAAGAATCATTAGGTCAGCTTCAGCAGCCTTACCTGTACGTGACCCTTCCATCATAGCCTGATTCAATACTACTTTATTCTCTGCATCAGCAGATAGCTGTGACATATAAAAGATAGCACAACTATGTTGCTTGGCTATCTGTCGTGCATGTATAGCATTAGCCTTGAGTGCTTCATCGGGTCTGGCAAAGCCACCTGCCTTAGAAAACTTATCACCCATGTCTAGTATAACTATGTCTGGTTTGTAAGACTTACAGAGACTTTCTACCCAAGACATATCCCTACCAGTAGCATCTTTAACTTTTATGTTTTCACTTATGGGTGAGTATATATCTCTTGCTCTTGTTGGGTTAGCCTTAATCTCATGCATGTTCATACCTGTAGCTGCTGTTAAGTATCTAGCACCTACACGATGTGGACCTTCTTCATTACATAGTATGATACACTTAGCACCCTGCTGTGCAAAACCATTTGGTCCTGCAACTAAACTGGCATGAAAGGATGTCTTACCTGTATTGGGTCTAGCACCAACCTCAATCAAGTGTCCTTCATTTACACCTTCTAACTTACGTGTAAGGGTTGGTATGTTAAATGTCCACCTTGCTTCAAGATCATTCTTAGCAAGTAGTGTTTCAATATCCATGTCATCCCATTCAATATTTAAGTCAGGTGTAAAGTCATCACCATACTGTTCTATTATATTACGTATGGGTTCTAGGTTTGACATCGTACCATTTACCATTTCAAACCCAAGGTTAGCTACGTCTTCTCCTACTACCTGTTGGAATAACTTAGACAACACTTCCTGTGCTACGTCATTACCCATAGGTGATTCTTTCTTTATCTGATTAAACAAAGAAGAGTATGCTTGTTTCTGTGCTGTCGTTAACTGAGCATTGTTAGACATAAAGAGTGCCTCAATCTCAGCAGGTGTCACAGTACGTTCATACCTTTCCATTGCTAGATCTATAGACTTCTTAATCTTACGTACATCCTTACTGAACAAACGATCTGGACATTTTGCCCCTCTGTGATCGTCATAGAAACCTCTGTCCATAAGGCTACGTATTAATGATAGTTCCATGCTGTACTCCTAGTGTTGTTAATCTTTCAATGTCGTTAGGGTCTTTATACTTTAAGTCATCTTTTAGTTTTAAAGCATGTACATTATTTACATGCCCTCTTAGTTCTTTTGTAAACTGTAACGTCTTTGGTAGTGCGTCAGGGTCAAGAGCTACAATGGCTGTTGAGAACTGTGATAAGAACCTCTTGTGTCCTTCGGATAGGGATGTACCCAACACAGCGACCCCGACATATACATCACCACCTACAATAGCAGCACTTATACAGTCCTCAACAACTACAGCAACATTACCATTACCAAAACTGTAAGGCAAGTCACTTTTACCATATCGTTTCCATTTTGGTAGTCTATGTGTGATACTTCTGCCACTAGCATCAACCATCACACCCGACTTAACCACAGGAAATACGACACGATTCTCCTTTACATCATACAATAAACCCAACTCATCTGGATCTAAGCTCCATTGAGAACAGAACGATTGTATAGCTACATTATCTTTTACTAACCATTCAGGTTTGCTAAAGGTTATACAACTATCTTCTGTTGTACTACTAATAGATTTACGTATGTCTTCACTATCTAACTGTACTTGTTTCTTTCCAGATAAGTTACAACTATTACTATAACAATTCCATAATATCATTCCCATGTTATTGGTCACTGTAAATGTTTTATACCTGTTACATGATGGACAATTCATTCTCTTAGTCTCACCATTTACAAGTGATAAATCATTTATAATATTATTTATATTCATAATGAATCACTTTCTGTGTTACTGCTTATAGCAGATTGTAAACTATTGGATCTCTGTGTCAATGCATTATTTGCACTATCGTATGTATGTTTCATGTATGGTTGCACAGAAGACACATGTGTATGCCCAGTTACAGACATTACTTGTAGAACTGGTACTCCTGCGTCCACCATTTGTGTTACTCCTGTCCTTCTCAAGTCCATTAATCGTAGTGTCTCAGGTAGCCTAGCCTCACGCATGATAGCCCTTCCATTTTTAGATAGACGAGCTAAAGTATATGGGCTGAACACACCCTGTATGGGGCTAGGATGAGGTGCTACGTACCTTTGAAAGCCAAAGTCTTTGTGTTGTTCACGTAACATGTCTATTAAGTCCTCTGATATGGGTAGAAATACCTCTGCTCTACGCTTACTTTGTTCAAGGTGTAGACGACAAGTATCCCAGTGTATGTTATCCCATTCTAGTGTTCTCATATCTCCTAATCGTTGACACCATTCGTATGCCATCTGTATGATTAGACCTATGTTTCTACTAGAAAAGTCAGCATATGCTACATCCAAAAAAGTTTTTACATTGTCTTCTGTCCAGACAACTGTTCTCTTTTTAGATGCCTTACGTTTGATACTAGAGAATGGATTAAGTATAGCTTGCTCCATGTCAATGGCATAGTTAAATACTCTTGATGCACAGGTAGCTACATGGTTAGCATAACTTACACCCTGACCTAACCAAGTTTCGTAAGCACCCTTGGCTAGTTTAGTAGTGATGTTTTTATATTTAACTGTTGCAAATTTATCACACACTACATCTAGAAAGTATTTGTAATCCACTTTAGTTTTATCACGTAACATACTGTAATCATTAGATAAATAATAATAATCAACCAAGTCTTTGAATGTACTTTTATTTGTGATCACTAATACCTGTGACTGTATGTCACGCCAGTTATCAATGGCTTCATTATCTTTACGTACAAGTCTACGCACCTGTTGCAGGTCAGTGCCAAAAGATTTTCTGGTCACTACACCTGCCTCAACTAAATGCTTAGGTGGATTAAAACGATAATCACCATTGTCTTGTTTAACTACATATCTTGGTAGTTTATTCATGCTGCCTCAAGAAACTGTGGTGTGCTGATCCACTTGGATACCTCTTGCTCACGTGAGAACATGCTAACAGCTACGGTATCATTACCTGTATTACGTAGGCTGAATCCATTACGCTCGTCAGCATAGGACGCATAGTTAGTGAACGCACTATACAATGCAAACTTATTGTGTCCTCTGACTCCTGCCTCTTGCATATACAACTCATACATCTTCTTAGACTTACGCTCTGACTTGATAATCTCATCCAACAATGTTGGTACACTTACGTATGTCAAGTCAGTGTCTGCCCATAGTTGTAACTTCTGACCCTGCATATCAAAGTCGGTCTTAGCTTTGGTCAACTCATGCTGAAAGCCTGACAGTGTGAAGCCTGATGTATTCTTCTTACGCACCTTGTCATAATCACCAGTGATCATACCATTCGTGCAGAAGAAATCTATAGCACCAAACCATGTAGCAGGTGAAGCAGTACCATCTATACCATGCACAGCTATCAATCTCTGTGATATTTCTGTGTCATGTTTCTTTGTACGAATAGTTGTCTTGATCTTCGGTAGTGTGACATCAAGCATAGTCCATCCATTGTTACGTGCTGACTTAAAGTGTACATTGGCATCCTCTAGGTCAGATGCAGGTAGGTCATTGGACATTACATCCCATACACTACGATAGAAATCACCATGACTTCTAGCTGTAGCTCCTTCACCTATGATTGCAATAGGCTCACCTGTCTGCGTGTTGATGACATACTTCTTATCTGCAACTTTGGTAGGCTCAAACTCTACATCAAAGTCTAGGTCATATGGTACGTCTAGTTCTTTTGTTAAATCAAATGGCATTATATATTCTCCTTTATATTAATATTCTGTTCTAACTGTAAGACTCACATTAACTCTATTATATGGGTCTCGTTCTGTGGCAAACTTCATTAGTTCATACAATTCACCTAGATCATAAACACTTGCCTCAGATACGTGTACTTTCTCAGTCACTATAGGGGTCTTTAACTTTTTATGCTTACCTGTTTTCGGGTTGTACTCTGAGTCTTTAGTGTGAACTGTCCACATTTTTACATCATTATAACATATCATCTTATCTATTCTCCAAATCACTACTGGAAAACACATGTATACCAGCTTCTGAGTCGTTCTCCGCTTGTAGTTTTACTTCAAGAGCTTCATCATAGGTATCCCAACAGTTTCCATCTTCACCTTCAACAACTCCATTGTGTTCATCCAAAACTTCGTAGACAACATGTGTAATTTCTGTTTGATTTACTGTGTATTTCATATTCATTCTCCTTTGTTATGGCAACTGTGCCTTTGTTATATCACTACTTGATGATACAAGATAGCAATAAATTTCTTTTGTTATATCTGTGTGGCTACTATGCAACAGCTTGCAACCACTCAGGCATAGCTCTGTTCTTGTTCCACCTAGCAAAGCCCATCTTGTCACGCTTATAGAACGCACGATTTACTTTTTCTGTTGATTCTTCTGACAGGTTAGTAAAGGTAATTGTCATTTCATCAGCATCCCACACCCATTCATACGTAACATCTGTGTCGTGGGTTGCTCTATAGATAGCACGTAGTAGTTCTGATTTAGTCATCTTTCATCTCCTCTACTATTGCATCCGATCCTAAGTGTTCAAGTATTCTACTATTTGATCCTACTTGTATTACTGCTTCGTCAGGATCAGTAGCTTCTACTTCTTCTTCATAGGTAAACATTACTCTATATGTTTTAGTCATCTTGATACTCCTCTTTTAGTTGTTCTAATACATGTATAGCTGTATGAATATGTCCTGTGCCACGATCTCTTATCTTCGTAGATAGCACAGAGATTATATTATCAATAGCTGTTATGTCTTGTAAACGTATACGCTCAATCTGATCGTGTAAATTGTTTGAATATTCCATATCTGTTTCCATATCTTATCCTTACATTATTACTGGTGGTGTACTGTGTATGTAGTCATAGCCTTTATATTCTTCTGACTCAAAGTCCTTGGAATATAGCAAGTCTATCTTTGCGTCTGGCTTCATGTAGTATGTCAGATAAAAAGCAAAGTCAACTGCACTCTTCCAATCATGTACATCTGGGTACGTATCGTCACACTCTACTAGTTCTTCTTGACCATCTACCAGTAGTCCTATCTCATATCTATGTACTGTCAACTTTTATCTCCTCAAATGTAATCTTATCTGACAACTTGCCAGACTCTTTGTACTGTCCTGCGGCATAGTCTGCCCAGTTAGCTACGTATCTATATATTTCATAAGGTGACCCACTGTCAATGAGTATGTCCTCACTTTTAAATCTGATGTTGTACTTTGGCATCTATCCTGTTAGCCCATAGGTTATGAGCATGAATGAGTATGCTATGGCACAAAGCGCAATGACACCCAGTAAGTCTTTGATATTATTGTACATTATTCATGCCCTCATGTATAAACCTCTTGACTATATTTAATTGCTGTCTCATAGACTCCTTGTCTATACTACTGTCCTTACTGTGTTGTAGTACCTCTTGTATATCAGATAGCATACCCATTGCAACCATTGATGCACCTACCATTTTTGTGTAGCTGTCATCTATAAGGTCTTGAACGGCTTGCTTAGTCATACCATACATTTGTGTATCATTACTCATATCTTTTCTCCATTGGTTGCTATCCCCACACTACATGAGGATAGCTATGTTAAAGACTTAGGCTGACAGTCTAGCAAACTTGCCGTTAATTCTGTGACCTTCGTTTTTGATTAACCAAGTATGGTATCCTGCGTTTACATAGATACGCCCATTAGATGTGTTACGTCCACATAAATCTCTGATGTTTACGCCTTTGATTACTAATGGTGTGCCGTGTTGTATAAGTGTCTTTTTCATTGTGTTAGTCTCCTGTTTAAAGTTATTGTTAAAGTGTACACTAGTTATATTACTAATGCGGTTATCCTGTCAAGCAATTCTTTTTAATTTGCTGACAAAATTCTTTTGGTGTGACATATTTCTCAGCCTAACTTTATGCTTACGTTCTACATCACGTTGGTATTTCCAGTGGTTTTTATAATTACTCTTCTTTACTTTCACGTATTGCACGTTTATTCTCCTTACTTCTATTGACCTTCACACCCTTACCCTTCTTAGGTGGTACTGTCTGGGGTGACTGTCTATCCTGTAGCATTGCCTTTGCCACAGGGTTGCGTATGCCTGTCTTGTATTTCATACTAACATAAGCCAACCAACTATGGCTGAGGTATATATTAGCGTGAGTCCTGCTATGTAATAATAAAACATTATATCTGCCTTGGTCTAACATTAAAGGTAAAGCCCTTTGATCTCAGTAGACCTTCCAATGTTTCTGTTATGATTTTTGTGCCATGTACCTGTGTAAAAAATGTACTGGTCTCACAGTCAGGGTATAGTCTATCATTACCCCAAACTTTTTTTTCTATTACAAACAATTCTTTTTCCATTGTGTTTCCCTCTGTTGCTATACATATAATACTATAGGTATCATTATCAATGTCAAGATAATTATGTTTATTAATGCAAAAATTATCATATTGTTGTTATCCATTTACTTAATCCCTAACTTTTCTCTATGAGTTACCCATGTAATGGCTTGCACTTGATACGGTAGTATAGTTGTACCATGTTTCTTGTTATATAGCTTGGCGGCCTTGATATAGCTTTCTGTTATCACCCTATACTGTCTTGGAGTCATGTTAGACCCATTGCTACTTAATGCGTGACGTTCCCCAGTGTATATATTCTTGGCGTGTCCATCCACACAGACTGTATCTATATTACTTGTATGGTTATATATACACCTAAAGAAGGCCGTTGTCTTACGTCCACTTAGTATGGTTTCAACCTCTGTAATATTAGTCTTACCAATCTCTAGTATACTTATGGCTTTATCCTTATTGGCATTATAGGTGCATACCTTAACATCACTATATGCCTCATTATTCACATAGGCATAACACATATTCATGGTATCCATTACGTTACGTTCCCACTTGTTGTTTGGACTCAATGCGGCAAGTACCCCAACCACTTTGACCAGTGGCACTTTATGCGTCTTGGATATCTGTTGGCATTGCTTGTATGCCCTTGCATACCATGTTAAACCAAACTCAATATGCCAAGGCTTGGCGGCACGTAGCGTTTTTAGAATCTCTGTTGCTTTAACTGTTAGCATTTTATTTACCTTCCATTAGTTGATATTAGACAAGGTAACAACTTGCGCTGTTACCCTGATTACTAGCAACTATTAAGAATCCTCAAATATTTCATCCTCACCTGCCATTTCCCTAGGCTCATTTGATACACAACATGGTGTACGTAGGTATAAGATTGGATAGAAACCTTCCTTCCACTCCCAAGTCATGGGCTGCTGTTCCCCATCATAATTAACAAAGTAATGGCCTTGATTCAAAACACTATGAATGAAGTCATCTTTTTGTAGTGTCACCCACGTGCCATCACTACCAATATCCGCTACTACTATTGAACCTTTAGTTCTTAAAAACTTTTTGGCTTTTGTAGTTGTATATACTTCCTGTACTTTAAAATCCATTTTATTTCCCTTCCATTGGTTAAATTAATAGTGGGCTTCTCACTCCGCAATCACGTTGGCTTGAGTTGGCTCAAGACTGAATGAGTCACCACTATTAACTTATTTTTCTGCCCTGCACTTTCGGCCACTTGACATCATCTCATAGCACCCCAGCGTTGGCATTTCAAAACACATACTAGCCCAGCCCTTTTTCATTTGCGGGAGAACTGCCAATCCCTTAAGTTGGCCGTTTGGTAGCTATGATCAAATCCATGATCTAGAAGCTGTTTTTATCGTAGTATTATTTTTATTCGGTAGTCAAGTAGTTATTTTATTTTTTGGCCTCTTGATTGCTAGCCTTGCTTTTATTCGGATGATTCTGCGTTTAAACTGTTGAACTTCAAGTTCGGTTGTTTGGTTGTTTGTCTTTCCGATGCTTACAACTAAATCAGAGTATAAATGATAAGTAAAGAGTTAATTTAACTTTTTTTTAATATTTATTCTAAGTGATTGTTTTTAAAGGATTCTTTTATTTATTTAATTGTTTATTACTATGTTTTATTAGAGTGTTCATGGTTTGTTCTATTGGTATATATATAAGGTATCAAATTTTTAGGGGTATATGCTCCTACATTGTAAAACACGGGATATGTTAAAAATCGTATGTTTTTCAACAGGTTATAAATGGCAACTGTTCAAGTAACAGTATCAAATATAATGTAACCTATTGTTTTTACTACATATTATATAATAAATGTTTTATTTAATGTGACTATGTAAAAAACATTTTAAATTCTGGGCTAGTTTTGACCTTATGATTGAAAAGATGCACGGTAGGCAGGGGTCACCCCCCCGTACTACGTATACGTATACACAGATCTACACAGATCAGTAAAAATCACTGTTAACCACTTTATATATACAACTGCCCTAACACTCCTTGGTAACGAATTGTTACAGTTTATACACAATTATGTAATAAGTGTGACCATTATAGAACAGAATTATCACAATTATTGTAACATTTTGTAATAAAGCACATTAGCTATTGACATGATTTATGAAATGTGTAAAACTATATATAACTAACTAACTAACCACTTAAAGTGATTCACTTAAATACTCTATTAATTAAACTTTAATAACATTTAAATGATAAATCATTAAAAACGCAATACACTATTAATGTAACACTTAACTGTTACACTTAAATGGTTTGTTTTTGTACCCTATTCGTAAATTATTTGTAAATAAGTGTTGACAATGAGTAAAAAATCTGTAAAACTATACACAGACAATGTTTTAGAAGAGTTTTATAGCCATGTAGTAAGTGGTTCATTAGAGAATCTTCATATACCTCACAGTGATGTCTTCTATGTACGTGAAGCTGTTCAAGCTCACTACGGAAGACCATTTACGTTAAAGCATGTAGAAGAAGCAATGAGGGCAGAAGGCTGGACAGAGCAAAGTTACAGTAATCCTGATTACGGAAAGTAGTAATGGCTGTAAAACCTAAAAGAAAAACAAAGAAAATGAACGTAGGTGGTGTAGCAACTAAGCCTAAACGTAATTATGTAAGAGAAAATACCAACTATAAGTCAAGACCAGAGCAGATAGCTAAACGAGTCAAACGAAATGCCGCACGTAGAATGGCAAAGAGAAAAGGTTTAGTTAGAAAAGGTGACAACAAAGACGTACACCATAAAAATGGCAACGCAATGGACAACAGGCCAAGCAATCTTAGAGTTATAGGTGCAAAACAAAATCGTTCGTTTCCACGCACTAGAAATGCAAAGAAAAAGCGTACAGTTTAAAGGAGTATTATTATGAAATACATATGGGATACAATTAAAGAAAATAAATTACTAATAATTGCAGCTATTGTAATTGCAATATTAGCATATAACGCAGTAGTAGGGTAAATGCCCCGTATACTGTCCTACATACTGGTAACACTACTTGTAACAGCTTGTAGTATGGCCTATGCAGCAGACAGTAACACTGTATCTAGCACTGTGGTGACAGATAAAGCCCCACCAACGGCTTCTGCACCTTCAGTGGTAGTTAATAATTCAGATATCTGTAAGTCAGGCGCAGCAGCCAGCATACAAACGCAGGTGCTAGGCGTAGCTACAGGTATAACAATTACAGATGAGAACTGTGAGCGTATAAAACTTGCACGTTCTCTCTATGGTATGGGAATGAAGGTAGCTGCAGTGTCCACCCTCTGCAGAGACCACCGTGTCTTTGATGCAATGTGGATGTCAGGAACGCCCTGCCCCTTCATGGGTAAGATAGGCAACGAAGCCAAGATTGCATGGGAAAACAATTTAGATGTTATGCCTGATGAGTCAGAGATACGATTAAAAGAAGAAGTAAAACAAGATGCCGTAGCATTAGCAGCAGCAAATAAAAAAGCAAAAGCTAAACTTATAAAGGCAAAGCAAGAAAGAGACGTTAAACGAAAAGCTAAAGAAGAGAAGAGGGCTAACGATGAAGGTAAAAAGCATATGTGGTTTAAGCCTATTGGTGCTATCCTTATGCTCCTTCTCATCTAAAGCAGAAGAGGTATGCCCATCAGGAACAGTGGGTCTTTGTGATCCTACAGTACTAGAAACAATAGTAGAGACTGTAACAGAGACAACACAAAACGATGGACAAGGAACTTTAACGACTACCGTAACAACAACTGTAACAACCACAGACACTGTAACAAACGAAGACTCAGGTAACCTTATATCATCTGACTCTACTTATGTATCATCTAGCAAACAAGGTGATATGGACAGTGACTGGGGAGGCCAAGGACCAGCAAGTATGCCCACTGGCAATTCGTGTGGTAGTTTAGGCACAGATAAGTGTGCCATGATAACTGGGAGTGGTAACTCAACATCCGTAATGGGTGTACCTAATATGGGTACGACTTTTAAACAAACGATAAATATATCTAGTCTAAATATAACAAAAGGTGGAAAGACAACCTATACCATAAAAGTAGATAAGCAAGATGCTAGTGATAGTATCTACATGCATATTACAGGTAAAAATGGAAATACCACTTCTTTTGCAGGAACAGACATACTATCAGCAGCAGGTACAGCAAGCGGATATGCAGAGTACACTGGTGGTTTTGACTTTGCTGATTCTCTTACTTCTCTTATCGTTGAAATAGGGGGCAGAGATATCAACTTGGCTGTAGGGCCAATGTTTGACGATGTGACGATCAATGTGTTGTATAACGTAGTGAGTCAGATTGTATTGCAGTCAATAACAACAGTAGAGCAATATGTATTACATAATGACGGTGCTAGTGATACAGAAATAGAAATAGTAAAAGATATCTTTGATAATAACATACCAGTAGAACAACCAGACGGTAACTTAGATTTTGAACCAATAGATGGGGGAGACACAAACGAAGATTCATATGAGTCTGTAGAACTAGAACTAGAGTTAGACTTTGAGA
>UEXM01000942.1_pt1 | contig 27364 bp, 23 predicted proteins | sample 1796661 | NCBI WGS metagenome assembly UEXM01 (sample SAMEA4772469, study PRJEB27181) | metagenome
GTCTCTAAACCAGCGTATTGCGGAGTAAAGCCACAAGCACTCGCCGTATTGACGATCAACAATATTTTACCTTTATATTTAGCAAAATCAATGGTTTCATTTTTATAATTCGTTGCACCAAACGTGTAGATTTTATTTGTCATTATTGTTAACTGGTCGGATCAATGTAAGAAGTAGAGTAAGGGAAATGCGTGAAATTAACAATATTCACGCATGACAAATATTATATTTAAGCTACTTTACCTTACGCTTATAAACAGACTTATTTATCACTATAAGCGAGTGAGTAAGCTTGATGTGTCCCAACGGTTGCCACCATTTTTTTGTACATCAGCATAAAACTGATCAACAAGTGCCGTTAATGGCAGGGTAGAACCATTGTTTTTAGCTTCTGTCAGTGCAATATCGAGATCTTTTCTCATCCAGTCGACAGCAAAACCAAAATCATATTCGCCTTTTATCATGGTTTTATGGCGATTATCCATTTGCCAAGAGCCAGCAGCACCTTGACTAATCACTTCAACGACTTGCTCGCAATCTAATCCTGCGTTTTTACCAAAATGTAAAGCTTCAGCTAAGCCTTGAACAACACCGGCAATACAAATTTGGTTCATCATTTTAGCTAATTGTCCGCTACCGGCCGGGCCAAGTAATTTGCTAAATTTTGCATAGGGTTGCATTGCGCTTTCAGCAATATCATATATATTTTGTTCGCCGCCTACCATAATGGTTAATTGGCCATTAATGGCACCGGCTTCGCCGCCTGAAACCGGAGCATCGAGAAAAGCTAAATCAATAGCCGCCGCTTTTTGCGCTAGTTCACGGGCAACACTTGCTGATGCAGTTGTGTGGTCCACTAAAATAGCTTTTGCTTTCATGCCCGCAAATGCGCCATTTGGTCCTAATACGACTTGACGTAAGTCGTCGTCATTACCGACACAGACAAACACAATATCACTATCCTTTACCGCCTTAGCTGGTGTGCTTGCCATAGCGCCGCCATATTGTTTAACCCAATTTTCTGCTTTATTTTGACTGCGGTTATAAACGGTGACTTGATAGCCTGCATTTTGTAAATGCCCCGCCATTGGAAAGCCCATAACACCTAAGCCAATAAAAGATACTTTGTTCATATTGCTCAATCTACTACAGTTTATGTTGTTAATATTTATAGCATATATTCAATCACTTTTGCTCAAATATAGTTGCTTGTGATAGATAAATTTTATTGCTGACTTAAGGTGTAATAAACCTGAGTAAGGTTAAAATGTAATGAGATATTAAATTAATTGTAGCTATGCCTAACTAGGTCTAATTATGCCTAACTATGTCTAGTAATGAATTACGACAAGTAACTAGAGATAATATTTTACTGAACTAGGGGAGAATCATTGTTTTCAGTGGTGATAGGTACAGTGATGAGAGGCACAGTGTTGAGTACCTCCCATATCAGCAATCATCAGTTAAGGTTATTTGTTGATATATTCAAATAATGCTTTCAACAATTGCATTTTTTCAGTGTTGTTTTCATATTCAAATGCTAAATTTTCTAGCTTCATCATAAACTCATCTGCGCTCAATAAGCCTTTACTACCATGCTGAATACGGTTTTGACAATGAGCTTGCCATTTTTGCTGTTCACTATCGGTTAAGGTTAATGGGAAATTACGTGCGCGGTAAATAAACAGTAAACTTGCTAAACGCTCATCTTGAAACTGAAAAGGGTGCGTGCCTAATTGCTCAGGTGGTAGTTGATGCAATATTTCCATTTGTGCTTTATCGCTATGCGAGAAAAATTTGCCGCCATAAAGCGCAAATTCAGCCTCCACGGACTCATCGCCAAAGTCACTTTCAGCAAACACATCGGTTAATTTATCTCTAAGCTCTGCGTATTGCTTGAGTCGTTTTAAATTATCTAAACAAAGCTCACGCGGGATCGCCAAGCGCTCAGCGTTTTCAGGTAACAATGTTTTTGCTGGCGCAACCACAGGGCATTTGTTCAAGTGAATTAACTTAACCGGGATCGGTAACTCGTCTGCTGCTAAGTCGTCATAACGGGTATATAAACGAGCTTTGATTTCTTCGCTCGATAACTCAAATAACGGCGTAGGATCACGTGCCAAATCAACCGTAATAACCGCATTTTTGTTTATTGGGTGATAACAAACCGGCGCAAACCAACTTGTGCAACCATGCGCAGAGGACACTTTACTTGAGGTATGAACAATCGGTGTCATGTTATAAACATCAATTAATTCAGCTACTTGTTTCTTTTTCTTTAAGTTAAAAATAAAGTCATATAGCTTAGGTTGCTTTTCTTTTATCAACTTTGCCATTGCAATGGTGGCGTAAACATCACTCATGGCATCATGGGCAGCTTCATGGCTAATACCATTAGCCTTTGTTAGCAACTCTAAACGAAAACTTACCACTTGTTCGCCATCGCGTTCAACCGTTGGCCACTCAATACCTTCTGGTCGTAATGCATAGCAAGCCCTGACCATATCGATAATATCCCAACGGCTGTTACCATTTTGCCATTCACGTGCATACGGATCGTAAAAATTGCGATGAAATAAGTAACGTGTCACTTCATCGTCAAAGCGAATACTGTTATAACCGGCAACACAAGTGTCAGGTTGAGAAAATAAACCATGAATACGATCAGCAAATTCTGCCTCTGTTAACCCCTCGCGTAATGCTTTTTGTGGTGTAATGCCTGTAACTAAACAAGCCTCGGGTTGCGGCAGATAATCTTGTGGCGGCTGACAATAAAACATCTCAGGCTCACCAATAATATTTAAATCAAGATCGGTTCTAATGCCGGCAAACTGTGATGGCTTGTCAAATTTTGGCGATATACCCCATGTCTCATAATCGTGCCAGAGAATGGTTTGTGTGTTTGAATTCAATTTATTCCTACTATATTTTTATTTTTAACTTTATCTTCAATAATTAATATTAACAAATCAAGTTATATAAATCAGGGTTAACTGCTTCGCAGCAAATTTAATGTAACCTAGAGTGTGGTATGTATAAAGTTATTAAAATAATTTATACAGTTAAAACAATGGAATATCTAGAGGCAATGGAGAAGCGTAGCAAAAAAATACCACAGGCAAGCATACAGTTTGCGCCAATGTTACATTGGGTTGTTAATTTCTTCAATTGCTGTTTGGTGATAGGGCTAATTATATTTGCATTAACTTCATTGGAAGCGAAATGTCAGAAGTGAGTATTGAATTTGCGTTGAGTATTAGCAACAGGCTATCACATGTTTTGCTAAGTTATACCCTTTATTTTGTTTCACATGCCTTATTTTCAGCATTGTCCTGAGTTAATTAGTTTGAAGATATATAGAGGCTTGAGGTGGTTGAGACAAAAGATGTCTTAGTGGTGAGTATAATGATTTCAAATTAGTTTAAAGCAACGAATAAGTCACTTATGAATACGTTCAATAATCAAATATCTGAAGATTACTTTTTACACCGCATTAAACCTGAGTACCAAAAAGAAGCTAATATTTTGCTGGCTACTACTGGTGTTCTTAACAGTTTTTCTGGTAAGTACACTTTAGCCATTATCAACTGCACTATGAAGCCAGTAGCACTATCTTCAATGAATTATCAGCATTGTATTTATAAAGCATCAGTGATTGATCAAGATGATGCTGTCGTTGATACATTTAATTGTGAAGGTTCTCCAAATCAGTGCTTTGAATACCTTACTCATTGTTTTGAACAATTGCTAACAAAGCACAAAGATCAAATTTATTTAAAGCAGCATGATGAATTAACAGTAGATGACATTTCGAGCGCTGAAACCTTTAAATCCCCTCAAACACTAATTGATAAGCAACCATCATTATCAGTGGTACAGCAAGAAGTTGATGAATGGATTAGTACCTTGGGTGTTCGATATTTTAGTGAGTTAACTAATTTATCAAACTTAATTGAAGAAGTCGGAGAAGTAGCTCGTTTAATAGGTCGTGAGTATGGGGAACAAAGCTTCAAAAAAGGTGAAAAACCAGAGTGCATTACAACTGCCATTGCTGACGAGTTATCCGATGTACTGTTTATTGTCGTGTGTTTGGCAAATCAGCTTGGTATTAACTTAGATGAAGCCTTTGCTAACAATATGGATAAAAAAACCAACCGTGATACTTGTCGACATAAAAACAATAGTAAGTTGAACTAAGGGGACATTTATATGAAAAGTGATATGACTTATTATACAGGCAATGCAAAGGTCATTTACATGCTAAGCCTTTGGCTTACGCCTGACATGTGGCAAGAGAAGACTGTATTTTTTGAAATTAAAGAAGTAATTCAAAAACTGACTGAACAGTCTTCATATCAACTATCTGAACGAGAATTTTATCTCACTCAAGAACTTACTAATGGCCTTTTAGAAGCAACTTCAACCTCATTTGATAAAGCAGACGACTTCCAAAAAGATGAGCTTGGCTTAGCGCTCAACGATATAAGAAAATTCCTATCATTCTTGCAAATTAGTACTGAGACTCACTGAATTCCTGCTCAACTTCCTTGTGAGACAAAGTATGTCCTAGTTGGTGTTTACAATGCACATATAAATCATTATTGTTGAGGTTGTGATGGAATATATTACGGTGTTTTTTGGTTCGTTATTAACGGTTTACATGCTTGGCATAAACTCTCAGTTAGTTCGTGATAAGAACTGTGTTGGGGCATTTGCTTTAGCATGGTTCATTTCTTTGTCTAACATGCTTTACATCAAGGTGTTTGTGATGAGTGATGAATTTATACTGACTTATCTGTGCTCTGCATTAGGTAGTGGTATAGGGATTGTTTTATCAATTATTACTTATTCAAGAGCACATAAATTATTAACCAAAAAAAGCTTAGTTAAAAGTCAGCGTCTTATTGAAGGAACTCAGGATGTCTAGAACATACGCTTGTTACAATGATGCAATAAAGCGAATTATTGGAGTCGGTGAGGACAATAAGCTAACTATTGCCCAAATTATAGATCACCCTGATTTTATTCGTGAAGATGAACACTTAGCTGTTGCAGATTTCAAAAAAGAAATAAGACGAGAAATACGTCGAATGATTAAAGAACTTGGCTCCGATTTGGAAACAGGTTTAATGATTTTGGTTGAGGAAAAACCAAAAGGGCGAGGACAACAAGCATATTATTACTGGGCAAGTAGCCCATTGAAAAATGTAGCGTTAGGTCGCGAAGAAATATCTGAAGATAGGTTGATGGCGAGGGCAATAGCATTTCAATTTGTCGATGAATATTTGAAAGAGTTCCTTCCTCCAAGCATTATTGAAAGTCTTGAAGCTGATATGGATGAAGCGAATGACGATTTACATGCAGCTAAATTTTGGCAAAAAAAATTGCAGTTTCATCCGTCAGGTTTTGAGGTTAGCCCTAACCCTAAAATTGTTATTGGCAATGAGCAAGACTGGGATAAGACTTATGATGCATTGAATAAGCAATATGTTATACAAGCAACCTATGAAACATTACATCAAGGAATAATGCCTAGTTCAGTTTTTTTGTCACTTCAGAAAATTCAATATGTGAATCATAAAGTAATGGTTCTGGCTTATGTTCATAAATTAAATTGTGTAAAAACGTTTGAGGTAGCTCGTCTTAGGGATATTAAACAGTCATCTGGTTATTCGTTTGAACACGTTGATTTCAATACCTATGAAAAAAGTTATAAGTTCGAAGCGAGAGTTAACGTTAGTGTTAAAGATTACTTTAAGAGTGTTCGATTTGGTCATAACTTCAAAGAAGCAGAATATGAAGCTGATGATTCATGGATAATTAAATCAACAATTAAAGTACCAGATCATTTCTCTAAAGATAAACAAGGGCCTGACCCATTTGCCATCGCTAACTTCTTGAGTGGCTTTGCTGACTCAATGGAGATCATAAAGCCGGACTTCTTGAGAGAAGAAATGAAGCGTAGGGCAGATAACTTATCGAAGTTATATTCAGATGAATTTGATAGTGTGCCTGTTATCAGTAGAAGCCCACATGAACAAACAGGAAACATAGAGAAGCTTAAAGAAATAGACGAGAGGCGTTAATGGTACAGGTGAGACAAGGTGTGTCTCACTAATCATTATAATGATGCTTGAACTGTTAACTACAAATGGATGTACAAATGACTAAACCTCGTTACTTAACTAAATCTCGTTTTAAAATGGCAACGGAATGCCCAACTAAGCTTTTCTATACAGGTAAAAAAGAATATCCCAATACCATGCTAGATGACCCATTCTTAGCAGCCCTTGCTGATGGTGGTCATCAAGTTGGCGAATTAGCTAAGCAGTATTTCCCAAATGGTTTTGACATTACCACACTTGATTATGATGAAGCTGAAAAGCAAACACTAGAGCTTTTGGCACTTGATGATGTGGTGATATTTGAACCCGCTATTCGTTTTACTAACTTGTTTATTCGTGTTGATGTATTAGTTAAAAAAGGCAATCACTTTGAATTGATCGAAGTGAAAGCAAAATCTTATTCAACAAAAGAAAATGGCGACTTTCATAATAAAAAAGGTGACAAGCTAGATTCAAAATGGAAACCGTACATTTTTGATGTTGCCTTTCAAAAACATGTTTTAAAAAATGCCTTTCCAAAGTCGACTGTCAGTAGCTACTTAATGCTAGTAGATAAAATGGCAACTTGTGCAACTGATGGTCTTAATCAAAAGTTTGTTCTAGCTAAAGATGAACATAATCGGAAAGGGGTGTCAGTATCATCAAGTCTTGCCCAAGAAGACTTATCAAATAAACTTTTAGTTAAAGTGAATGTTGATAAAGCAGTGCAACTTGCATACGACACCGAATTAATCACAGGAATGCCAGCCCATTCATTCAAAGAGAATATTACGGCACTTGCCAAGTTTTACCAAGAAGACCAGAAAATAGCACCTGTTATCAAAAAGAACTGTAAAACGTGCGAGTTTCAATGCTCAAATGCTGATGAGAAGAATGGTAAGTTAAGTGGCTTTAAAGCTTGTTGGAAGGAACAGTTACATTGGTCTGATAGCGATTTTAACGACAAAACTGTACTTGATATTTGGAACTTTAGAGGGGCAGATAAGTGTATAGAGCAGGGTATTATTAAACTTGTTGATCTTGTTCCTGAACATATTGGTGAAGTTGAAAATAAAAATACTGCTTTAACCCCCAAAGAGCGCCAATGGCTGCAAGTTGAGAAAGAACAGAACAAAGACACTAGTATCTATTTTGATACCGATAGTATGCGTAACGTGATGGCTAGCTGGACTTACCCATTGCACTTCATCGATTTTGAAACCAGTGCGGTAGCGATTCCTTTTTATAAAGGTATGAGCCCATACGAGGGCATAGCATTTCAATTCTCGCATCATATAGTTCATGATGATGGACGAGTTGAACATGCAGGTGAGTTTTTAAATACGGTAAAAGGGAAGTTTCCTAATTTTGAATTTGTTCGTGCTTTAAAGGCACAGCTTGAAAATGATCAGGGCACTATTTTCATGTACTCCCCCCATGAGAACTCATATTTGAATATGATTTATAGACAGTTGAATGATTCCTGTGAGTTAGACAAAGAAGAGTTGTGTGAGTTTATTAAAACCATCACGCGTTCAACCAATAGCAGTAAAGAAAACTGGCGTGGTGAACGATGCATGGTAGATATGCTTGACCTGGTTAAAAAGTATTATTACGACCCAGCAACGAATGGCTCAAATTCGATTAAATATGTACTACCTGCCATTTTAAATAGCTCTCAGTATTTACAAAAGAAATACAGTAAGCCTATTTATGGTAATAAAGGTGGTGATGATTCAATTAACAGTTTGAACTTTAAAGAAAAAACTTGGATTGAATTTGATGAACAAGGTAAAGTAAAAGATCCATATAAACACTTACCTAAAATGTTTACTGATATAACAGACCATGATGTTGAATTGCTGTCAGAAGGTAGTGAGTTAAATAACGGTGGTCTAGCGTTAACTGCTTATGCAAGGTTACAGTTTACTCACATGAGTGAGTATGAACGAGATGAGTTGAAAAAAGCACTGTTGTGCTACTGCGAGACAGATACTGTCGCTATGGTATTTTTATTTGAAGCTTGGAGAGAAATGTTAAACTAAGACATCTAGTGTCCTACCTACGTTTTATAATAAAGTTTCAGTAATCAGATTAGAGGTACTCCTATGAATAAAAATGATTTTTTAAAACATGAACATATAGCAGCATTTATAAATTACTTGGTTGAAGAGTTGAAAGGTAAACGCTCTATTACTCATAACTACCAAATGGAAACTAAGGGGAAAAGCAATAAACTAATCGATTGGAATTGTAAAAATGTATTTGATGCTTATTCAAACTATGAATGGCCTTTTTCGTTTAAGAGTTTTTTAGAACAAGACAAATTATGGCCAGAAGAACTGTATGACCCAGTAAAGTTTAAAGTTAAAGGAAGAACTTATGATGAGAGTGAAGTCGTTTTATCTATTTTATCTTCAGAATTAAGGCAAGCTGTTTCTGATGGTAACACTCAGAAATGTTTTGAATGTTGCCACATGATTTTAGATTGGGGTGGTGTTTTAGGGGGCGAGAAAAGTGGAAATTTACGCTTTTTATTAGAGAGTAAAGAATATTTAGCTTCATACTTACAACAAATAAAAATGTACTTTGAATCCAGTGAGTTAACACTTGGTTCTAAGTATACAGTTAATGTTTCTGGAGAGAATTATCCAATTAAAATGAATGCGGGTTTTACTAAGATTTATGCTTTGCTTTGTGACTCCTTTGTTATTTACGATGGAAGGGTTGGAGCAGCTTTGGGATTGATTGAAAAGAAATTCTATAATGATGAGAACATACCTCAATCTGAGATTTTAAGCTTTCGCTTTGGTAAGGCTAAAAACCCTAAGGTAAACAGAAACCCCTCGGATGAAACTTATGAATTTAAAGCACTTCATAGTAGTAATCCAATTCATACTACAAATAATATTAAAGCTAACTGGATCCTTGATAAAGCTATTTCAAGCTTACCTAACACAATATCATTTGGTAGCTGCAAGGCTCCACTAAGAGCCCTAGAAGCCGCTCTTTTTATGATTGGTTATAGGGTTTAAATCTAAGAACCATTGAAGTTGCTTTTATATTAGTGCTAGCTCCAGAAACTATTGAATAAGGTATTTGTTAATGAACATACTTGAAGTCTGGACTTCCCATCGTTTACTAGACATCAAATGACTTACATTGTAACTTCAAATAAGAGGTGTTTTATGAGCAAAAGCAAACGCTATACCTACAAATTTAAGTTGAGAGCTGTCAAACAAGTTACTGAGCGCGAATATTCAATGACAGAAGTTGCTGAACGATTAGATATTTGTACAAACGTGCAGTAGCTCATGTCTTAATTGACACTTTACAATTTTGGATTTGACCAATCGTACAATTGATTATGTCATCAATGATACGAATATAGTCGGAAGTTAGCATTGGCTTCTCTAACGACAAGATATCCGACAATGCGGACATTAATATTAATAATATTTTGAACTGTTTTGTTTTAAGAATAGGGTGATATTCATTTTACTGAATATCCCATGTGTATTTCTTAAGGTACTCATCAATAAAGTCAATAAAAGCTCTTACTGTTGGTGCTAAAAATTTACGTGATGAATACAGAGCATAAATATTCATATCGTTGGGCTTCCACTCAGGTAATACTTGAACTAAATCTCCTTGTTGAATCATTTTATTTGCCATATAGGTAGGTTGTAAAGAAAGACCTGCGCCGCATAAAGTAGCCTCAAGTAAGGCGGTTGCTTCATTAGCACTTAATCGACCATTAACGCTAATCGACTTATGTATTGTGCCACGAGTCAAATGCCAGACTTGATTTTCAAAATTGGTATAACCGAGACAATGATGATGACTGAGATCTTCTGGTTTTTTTATAGCAGGCATCCTTGCTAAATAGCTTTCATGGGCAACAATAACAGAACGGCACAGCGCAATTGGTTTGCCTATTAGCGATGCATCAGGATTAGAAGCAATGCGGATAGCTAAATCTATGCGACTTTTAACTAAATCACTGGTGGTATCTTGCAAGTCAATTTCAATACTGATTTTGGGGTGTAATATCATAAACTCGCTAATAGCCGCCATTAGCTGTGTATGAGCGAAAGAGACACTGGTTGCAATTTTAATTGAGCCTGTTAATACATCGTTAGGTTTAACATTGGCAATTAACCGTTGACCGTCATCAAGCCATAACTCCAAATCTGAAAGGCATTGTTCACCTAAGGTAGTTAACGTTACTTTTCGGGTGGTTCTATGCAGTAAACGTACACCAAACCAGCTTTCTAATGCCTCTACATATCTTGTGACCATGGGGCTGGACATCGATAGTCTATCTGCTGTTGCGGTAAAGCTCCCCGATCGAGTGACATCAATAAACACTTCAGCAGCGGTAATTCTATCCATATATATGCACGTATAATGAAACAATCATGCTCAGTATTTGGCATTTATCTGTTCAAGTCAATTATTTATGATCGCTTCATCTTAAAATGATTAATGATTTAAACAAGGATAAAACATGAATAAAATTATACTTCTACTTACCACGCTCTTTATTGCCTCTTCAGTTTATGCCGCAAACGATGCACCGCTATCGTTAAAGGTATATAATGCGAGTAGCAATAGTTTTCATGTCAACTCTACTTTGGTTTATGGTGATACTGAAGCCGCGGTGATTGATGCAGGTTTTACCAAAGCAGATGCATTAAGAATCGCTGCTAATGTTTTAGATTCAGGTAAAAAATTAACAACTATTTTTATCAGTCAGGCAGATCCTGATTATTATTTTGGTGCGGAAACGCTACAAAAACTGTTTCCTGAAGCAAAAATTATTGCAACGCCATCAGTAAAAAAAGTGATTGAAAAGAAAGTGGCTGGGAAAGTTGCTTATTGGGGGCCTAAAATGGGCAAAAACGCTCCTGAAAATGTAGTAACACCTGATGCTTATGAAAAATTATCCTTTTCTGTTGATGGACATGTTATTGAAATTAAAGGCACTACAGGTTTATTAGCACATAGACCATATTTATGGATACCGTCTATAGGGGCTATTGTAGGTGATATTGCTGTGTTTGGTGGTGTTCATGTCTGGACGGCTGATGTTCAAGATAAAGCCCAATGGAATGCTTGGTTATTGCAACTCGCTGAAATGAAAAAATTATCTCCACAAATTGTTGTACCTGGACATATGAAAAAAGGCACTAAGCTTGATGCGAGTAACTTACAGTATACAAGCACTTATTTAAGCACTTTTGAGCAAGCCAAAAAGAATAGCGCTGACTCTAAGGGCTTAATTAATAAAATGAATGCGTCTTATCCTGATGCTCAGTTTCCTTTATCGTTAAATATTGGCGCTAAAGTTCATAAAGGTGAAATGAAATGGTAACAGTTCATTACTTTTTTGACCCTATGTGTGGGTGGTGCTACGGCGCTACTCCTCTTGCGGAAATACTGCAAGTTGCACCAAATATTAATCTGGTCTTGCACGCAGGTGGAATGATACAAAGACGAGAAATGGATGAGGGCTTTCGAACGATGGCCCAAAATTTTGATAAGAAAATTGCCTTACATACAGGGCAATTGTTTTCGAAAGACTATCATGATCGATTAAGCAGTAATAAAGCGATTATTCTTGATTCGTACCTCACAGCCCAAGCGGTAAGCGTTATGGAGCAGTTTTGTAGAAAAGGCTTTGAAATGTTGAAAGCGATTCAACAAGCACATTACCAACTTGCATTAGATGTTACTGACCCGCGTATTCTCGTATCTATTGCTGGTCAACTAGGTATTAGCCAAAGCGAATGGTTAAATTTGATGAAATTAAAGGGAAAACACATAGATGATGATATTCAACAAAGCCAACAATTGATGAATCAATGGGGCGTTAGCGGCTTCCCTAATTTTATTGTAGAAAAAGCAGGCAGTTTGGCCTTACTACCTCATGAAAATTATTACCAAGCCCATAGCCAGTTTAAAGCCTTAATTGAGCAATTGTAGATTAGGTGAGTAAAACGGAGAAGTTAAATGAATATTAAAATAGTTATCACTTTTGTTTTTCAGTGCTTATGTAAAAACAAAGACTTATTTATCTGATAAAAAACAATTTATTAAAAAGGAGAATGTTCAAATGATATCAAATTTAGATATTATTAAGAGCACATATGAAGGTGAAACTGCAGAAGAAAATGGAAAAAGTTTACAGAAGTACTTGTCAAAGAATATTACGTGGAAAGAAGCTGATGGTTTTCCTCTCGCTGTTGTATATATAGGGTTTGAGGAGATTTCGAAGAAAGTTTTTAAGCGGCTATCAACGGAATGGACCGATTTTCGATTCGTTGTTGAAGGTTATGTGGCTGCTGACAATCGTGTTTTTGCGTATGGTACTTACTATGGTAGGTACAATGAAACAGGTCGTACCTTTAATGCTAGAGTTGCCCATTTATGGACACTAAAAAATAATAAGATCCACAGTTTCGAGCAATTTGTTGATAGTGTGCCTGTAATAGCATCTATGCAGTAGTCTCCATTAGTTTATTATTTATTAAGTTAGTCAAAAGCTAACTTCTGCTTATGGCTAAGTACTGGCTTTATCGATTGTACGATTAGGTCAAATCCAAAATTGAAAAGTATCAGATCAAATATGAGCTACTACATCTTGAATTGTTAACACCAAGCGACTTTGTCGTATCTTAATTACCAAGCGATTCTGTCGTAGTCGCTAATTACCAAGGGAAACTGTCGTTCTCTTTTACAGAGAGCTACTTGCAGCAACTATTGCTAATAGTTGCTGCAAGGTAAAATAGTCACTTTATAACAATGAGGTCAGTTGCTCGCCCATGCCAATCCACCTTCCCGTTCTAGCACAAGTAGTTTTATCACTTGAAGCGTCATACCAGCCAAGTAAAGTACCTCTGCTGTTCCTGATTTGCTTTCTACCACCGTGCACTGTTTCAATCCAACCAGTTAGATTGCCTTTATTATCACGTAATTGAGTTCTATTCATTGCTACACCTCTCGTTTTTAAAGCATTAGTGTAGTTGGTAACTAAGACACAAAAAGTCTTAGTTAATAAGTAAGTTAAATTCAGTCTTTAGATTGAGTAAACAGTAGGGGGAAAGGGGAGTGATAATTAGCTTTTATCGCGGTATTTTATTAGGTAAATGGTAGTAAATTAACAATGTGACTCAACGTGTGAGCCCATAAACGAAATATTCTCTCTAGTTCTTTAACAACAAGTCGTGGTTTTATTTTCAATATCGCTATAGGTTTCAAGCTATTGGTAAGCTAAAAGGCCAAGCTACGTTATTGCCCTGACTTTAGCACAGGCAAAGGGTAAAATCCTACAAAAACGGCGGTGTTAAAAGCGCAATGCTGCCAAAATAACGGTTGCTGGTTAGTAATATATTATTGCTAGCGCAGCAAGTACTGTTTGCTTTTGAGCTTTTAAATCGGTGGTAATGTCAGTAGTATCAGCTGATTTGTTACAACTTATTAACAGGCTCTCGTGTCAGGTTAACTCAGTGCTTTGAGTTTTTACTTTGAGTTTTGACTTTGACATTAAAGCAGTTTTCACTTTATGGAATATAACGGTGTAAAAAATGGATAATCAATTACCTAAACCACTAATTATTGCTATAGCGCTGATTCAGGGGATTTTATTAACGCTGCTGTATCAAAGTGTTGAACATCAAGTATGGCCTGGCACAGCGCCGACATGGTTAACAGCGCTTGTCACCTTTGTTATTACTTTACCTTTACTGACCTTGCTCTCAATAAGCCAAACCAATGCGAAGGCGACAGTAAAATACCTATTACCTTTTACGCTATTATTATCCACTTTAGGTGCTTATGTCGGCTATCAGCAAGAGCCAGCAGAGTTGGTTAACAATGGCGGTGTCATTGCTATATTTTGTTTTACCGGCCTTATTGCGGCTTTTAAAGCGTTAATGTATGTCCAACAATATATTAGTAATGAACGCATTAGCTACAGCTCATTGTTTAAATTATCGTGGCGAAACTTTATTATTTTCGGTGAATGCTGGTTATTTGTTTTAATATTTTGGGCAATATTACACTTAGGTGCCGGATTATTTGCTGTTTTAGAAATTGAGTTTTTCAACCAGTTATTATCAAAAGACTGGTTTGTGATACCGGTTTTAAATTTGGCTTTTGGTTTTGCCATTATCGTTTTTAGAAATATTACTTTCACGGTAGATAATATTTCTACCATACTGCAAACCTTGATTAAATTTTTGCTACCAGCACTAACCGTTGTTTCATTGGGTTTTTTAGCTACACTGCCTTTTACCGGCTTAGACACACTATGGAAAACCGGTACCGGCAGCATGTTAGTCATGTGGCTTCAGGCGTTAACGCTATTTTTTGTTAATGCGGTTTATCAAGATACTTCATATGAACGTCCTTACCATCATATTTTACATCGGTTGATTTTTATTGGCGTTGCGGTACTACCTATTTATAGCCTTATTTCATTTTATGGGCTTTGGCTTCGTATTGACCAGTATGGTTTAACCGTTGATCGTTGTTGGGCAGTGCTAATTTGCGTTTTATTAGCATGTTTTTCTTTCGGATATTTAATCGGCATTATTAAAAAGGGAGATGCCTGGTTAGCAACGCTTAGTAAAGTCAATATCGCTATGGGCGTTGTTGTCATGGTTGTTATGTTATTGGTTAATTCACCGATATTAAATTTTCAGAGTATTGCAGCATCTAGTCAGCTATCAAGACTGCACGATGGCAAGGTATCTTATGAGCAGTTTGATTATCAATACTTTGATCACGCATTAGGTCGACAAGGCTATTTGGCGTTACAAGCGCTAAAAACAGAGCTGGCAGTTTCTGCTCCTGAAAAAGTCGTGATGATCGATAGAATGTATATCAATCATGACAACATAGCCGAAGATGATTTAACCCTAGAAGACTTCAATACGTTAGTGACTTATTGGCCTAATAAAAGTGATTTTCCACAAGCGTTAATTCAGGAAGTTTATCGTGAAAAACTTAAAAATGAATGGGCTACGTATCGTGGTAATAACTACTACTTTATCGCTCAAGATTTAAATGCCGATAATGCGTTAGACTTCATTGTTATCGAAGAAAATAATTACTCAACTTCCGCTAACCTTTGGTTTTTAGAAGATAATCAATGGCAGTCGCAATATATGCAAACGAGTAATCCAAACGATAGTAAGTTTATAAAAGATTTTCTGCTAAATAATAATGTCGAAGTCAGTCAGCCGAAATGGCAAAACTTAAAAATAGGTGATTTGACCTTTAGAGCAGCATTAGATTAAAAGTAGCGCAGGGCGTTTAGTGGGTTAATTTTGGTTAAATAAGGTTATTAACTGTAAGCTATCAGCTATCAGCTATCAGCTATCAGTTGTTAGTTATCAGTTTTTAGCTATCAGTTGTTAGCTATCAGTTGTTAGTTATCAGTTGTTAGCTATCAGTTGTTAGCTATCAGTTGTTAGTTATCAGTTGTTAGTTATCAGTTATCAGTTGTTAGCTATTGGTTGTTCGCTGCTAGTCGGAAAAAGGCATAATCTATTTTAGGTAATGCCTTTTTATTTCTTATTTAAGTGCTTGTTGAAGTGTTTGTTGAAATGCTAGTTGTTACTTTTGGCTCGCTTTATCGCTTAATGTCAGCCTAGAGAACGATACGCTAGTATAATCGCCATTTGCTTTGTCTATTGCCCAATCGCCAGTGCCTGAACAGCCGGCATACCAAATACCATCAGCGTCTTTGGTTGAACATTGGTTATAAGCTCCTGCTTTAAAATACAGCCAATCACCGCTGTAACCTGCGCTGTGATCTTTCTCATCTACCTGACCATAAGCATCTATGTTATTAGAAAGGTTAATGTCATAGGTGACGGTGTTCTTATCTTTTTGGCTAAATGTTAGTCTCATGATATTACCAACAACATTTATCGTGTAGCTAAATTCTTCACCTAGCGCGATGCCTGAACTTTTTGGATCATTTGGGTTAACTGTAATAAAAGCTAGCTGTTTTGTTTCCAGACACGGCATTGAATTCACCGTTAAGCTTTAGCTAATACTTTTAGGAGAATATTATGACTAAGCCAACTATTGGTTTTATCGGATTAGGCCTTATGGGCGGCAACATGGTAGAAAACCTTCAGAAAAAAGGCTACCAACTTACCGTTTTAGATCTCAACAAAGACGCAGTTGCGGCTTGTGTTGACCGTGGTGCTAATGTGGCTGCTTCGGCAAAAGAACTTGCCGCAGCAAGCGATATTGTTATGTTATGCCTTACCACTTCAGCCGTTGTTGAAAGCATAGTGTATGCTGAAGATGGTCTACTTGCTGGTATCAAGCCAGGAGCCGTATTGGTTGATTTTGGTACGTCAATTCCGGCTTCTACTAAAAAAATTGGTGCCGACTTAGCGGCCAAAGGCGCAGGCATGATTGACGCGCCATTAGGGCGTACACCTGCACATGCTAAAGATGGTTTATTAAACATTATGGCAGCCGGTGATCAAGCAACATTCGACAAAGTTCAGCCAGTACTTAAAGACCAAGGTGAAAACGTATTTTACTTAGGCGCATTGGGTGCAGGCCACACCACTAAGCTGATTAATAACTTTATGGGCATGACCACGGTTTGTGCTATGTCTCAAGCTTTTGCTGTTGCCGAGCTTGCGGGTGTTGACCGCCAACAATTGTTTGAAATTATGTCAACGGGCCCATCAAATTCACCTTTCATGCACTTTTGTAAAAACTACGCTGTTGACGGTGTGAGTGATCTTGGTTTCTCTATTGCTAATGCTAATAAAGATCTCGGCTACTTTTTAAAAATGCTTGAAGAATTAGGCACTCAATCTGAGATCGCAGAAGGCTCTTCAGCTAATTTACAAGCGGCATTTGATGCCGGTATGGGTCAAGGTAACGTACCTGAAATATTTGACTACTTTCTTAAATTGAAAAAATAATTCAAGTCAATCACGGTCAAAATTAGTTAGCAAGTTGCGTTAACTAAAAGTTTCTAAGGCTTTATCTTACAAGGAGTTGATAAAGCCTTAATTTTTCTATCAATACTTATGCTTATGCTTATGCTTATGCTTTTGGTTTAGGCTTAGAGCGTACGTAGGCCGGAATATCAATATAACTGTCATCACCACGTTCAATAGCAGATTTTATACCCAAGCCACTTGAATATGCAGGATTCAGCAAGTCGAGAAAGGGGGAGTTCCAAGGCATTGATTGAAGAGAATGGTTGTTCCATTGTCGAAATCAATAACGCTGGAGATGCCCCTTTATCGCATTGCCCGAAGGGAGCTCAGCTAGAAAACCAGCTCCGCGTTACAGCACTTGATAAGGGAGTAACCATTGTCTTCGTGCTGCGCCTTGCCCTGATTTCCTAGCTTAGCTCTGAAACTGCATCTTCAAGTGGTTTAGGTATAAGTTTTTTTTTCGATTGCGATGTGCATCAATACTCTCACCAAACACATCAAAGTGTGCTTTTTCCATCATATTAGCGGCTTCTTGATGAGATATAATGCCTAATATTTTACCTGCTTGAATAAAGCCCTCTGCTCTAAACTTTTGTTTATCATCTTTTTGATGTTGCGAAGCACGTTGAAAAATCTCGAATAGCTGCTGATAACAACAGTTCAAGTAGTTTTGTTTGGTCATCTGATATGCTCACCGTATGTAGTTAAATTTTATGCCCTGTAATTAGCCTTTTTTCTCATGAAAAAGTAGAGCACTTAATTAATTTAATTGCTATTAGCTAGTTGAAGATAAAAACTTATTGAAGAAAGAAAGAAAGAAAGAAAGAAAGAAAGAAAGAAAGAAAGAAAGAAATGAATGATCGGTTTAATTTTTGGCGAGGCTTTGGCGAAAGTTTTTTGCTGAACTTATATTGCTGAACTTATATTTCTGAACTTATATTTCTGAACTTATATTTCTGAACTTATATTTCTGAGCTTATATTGCTGAGCTTATTTTGCGCTAATGCCTGAAGTAAACACCAGAACTTGAAGTAAACACCAGATAAATGCGCTGGTGTTTACTTCAAAATGCTGGTTAATTGTTAATTGTTAATGGTTAATGGTTAATGGCTAATGGTTATAGGCTAAAAACCAAAGGTACCGTTGTTAACATCATAATAACGATTAAAACTACCGCGGTAATGTTAAGCCAAAACCCGGCTTTGGCCATATCGGCAATACGCAATTCACCTGAGCTAAATACGACCGCATTAGGTGGTGTTGCCACTGGCATCATAAAGGCACAACTGGCGGCTAATGCCGCAGGTATCACTAACATTAAAGGTCCGTCAGTTAACGTTACAGAAATAGGGCCTAATAGCGGTAAAAAGCTTGCAGCAGTTGCGGTATTACTGGTTACTTCTGTTAAAAATAAAATTGTTAAGGTAACGATTAACACAGCGGCTATCACCGGAATATTTGACGTTGCTTCAAGCTGAGTAGCAATGTAGCCTGCAAGTCCAGACTTTTTAATTAAACTTGCTAACGCTAAACCGCCACCGAAAAGTAGTAACACACCCCAAGGAAGTTTTTTGGTGTCTTCCCAAGCTAAAATACGAATGTCTTTTTTACGGTCAACCGGCACAACAAATAACATTAAACCGATAAACATCGCGATGCCGGTGTCTGATATAGCTAAGCCAGTAAAATCGGCTATTAATGGTCTAAATATCCAACCTATAGCTGCCAATGCAAAGAAAAACAGTACTAGTTTTTCACCTTTTTGCATGTTACTTAACTCTTTAAGCTTGTCTTTAAACATGCTGTTGGTGTCAATGTGCTCACCTTTATTAACCTGGTAGCAGAATTTAGTTAAAATTAACCAACACAACACTAACAGTATCGCTGTTAACGGCACGCCAACCGTCATCCATTGAGCAAAGCCAATTTCAATATTGTAGCTATCGGCTAAGTATGCCGCCATCAAGGCATTGGGCGGCGTACCAATTAAAGTAGCTAAACCACCAATACTGGCAGAAAAGGCAATGGCAAGCAGCATAGGTTTTGCAAAGTTACTTGCGTCTGTACCGTCTTGCTTTTGCTTCACCATTTCGATGATTGATAACGCGATAGGTAACATCATTACTGCCGTTGCGGTATTTGACATCCACATAGACAAAAACGCCGTTACTAGCATTAATCCGCCTATTTGATGGCTAGGCTTAGTGCTACATAACGACATGGCTTTTAATGCGATGCGCTTATGTAAATTCCATTTCTCCATGGCGATAGAGATAAAAAAGCCACCAAGAAAAAGAAATATTAACGGGTGAGCGTAAGATGATGTGGTTAACTTGATCGGTGCAATGCCAACAATAGGCGCAACAATCAAAGGTAAAAATGCGGTAACTGAAACAGGCGTAGCTTCAGATATCCACCAAGTTGCCATCCATAATGCTAAACCTAAGGTGTGCCAGGCATCAATCGACATACCCTCAAAAGGGCAGGGCACTAATAAGGTAAACAGCATGAGTGCTGGTCCTAATATGAGCATACGTAATGGCGTTGCTTTGTCTTGAATCTCGGTCATAAACTTTCTCACATAGTTGTGTTTTTATAATAATTTTGATTTATGCTTGGCAAAGACAATGCCATGTTTTTATCTTATTGTTAACAAAAGAAATTATTTTTTTAAGTATTATTTTTGTTTCTTGTACGTATTGATATCCACCCATAAAAACAGCCAGATATGCGGAAATCCGCCAATTTGAACAGTCAAAAATTTCCAACCACCTAATTTTAGCGCACCTTTGTGATTATCGGGGGCTTATCGGGCGCTAGCGCTTTGTTTACGTGAATTTTTATCTATTTTGTTATCTGTATTCTCTGATTTTAGCTTCATAATAAGCTCCTAACTGACAGTGTAAATGTCAGTGCATGGGGGGATTTCTATATAGTGTAATCGCCCTTAAGGGTGATATTCCCCCCCAAAGCACTATGGCCAGTAAAATCACTGTTTCTATGTAACTAATTGTTATCTTAATGTTTATTTTCATCTTTTAGATTATTCATAACTTGGCGTGATCATTGCCATAGCAACGGTCGACTTAACGTGATCATCACCGATGATTTAAAAAAGATAATAACGTCTAAGAAAGAGGGGAAATAAATGAAACGTACTCAAGTGAACAAAACCAGTAAGTTAATTTTTATAAATGCACTGTTGTTAAGCAGTTTAGGTGCACATGCGAATGAAAACCCAGTAAATAGCTCATTTTATGGCTCTATCCGCTTAGGGGCTGACTATGTTGACAGCGGAACTTCAGATGACGCGGTAAATGGTAGAGATTACTTAAGTCGAGTGGGCATCAATGCTGATGTGCAATTAGCTGATGGCATCACCGGGCTGGCAAAAGTTGAGTACGGTTTACGTGGTGATGACGGCGTTAACTTTGAGCAAAATGACGGTGTTGGCTTACGTCAAATATATGTTGGCGTTAAAGGTAAATACGGTGCAGTAACTTACGGCTCGCAAACTATTATTTGGCATCAGTATGTACGTAGTGCTTATTTCTCAGATGCTTTAGACTCATTGCGTCAAGGTGCTATTCGTGATGATGATATGCTGCAATGGCAAAATACCTACGATAATTGGAAGTTTGGCGCTGCTATTCAAACAGAAAAGCAAGATGGCGACTCAATCGACCAATACCAATTAGCGGCAGAATATAAAAATAAAAGCTTCAAACTTCAAGCAGCATTAGCAGCAGATCAACAAGGCGAAAATACTGGCAACTTGTATGGTGTTCGTGCTTGGTATGATATTTCAGACGCATTCACGTTATCAGCTTTTTATCACTTAGCTGAAGCCGACTTCGATATTTACAATGGTAACTCTTCAGGTAATGTCAGACTTGTTTCCGCTGAAGAAAGCGGCAAAGTAGGTGGCGTAACTACCTGTGCTGGAGAAGAGCGCACCACTGCGGGTTTATATGGCAAATGGCGTCAAGGTAACAACCAAGTACATGCCAGATACGCGGTAAACTCTTGTGACATAAAAGGCGATGTTAGCTCGATCAAAGTTGAATATATTCGCTACCTTTCGAAGAAATTCCGTGTATGGGCATCATTTGAGCAATTAGATAACGACACAACACGTTTGCCTTCAACAGCTGAAGACATGTCAGAACTTCAATTAGCTGCTAGATTCGACTTTTAGTTTAGCCAGCATAAATGCTAAACAAACTGGTGGCTAAAAAGCTAAATAGCCAACTAGAACCTAAATAATCAATACCAGCCAGCGCGCTAAGCTTTGGCAATTTGGCCTGGTATTGGTAGTAAACCCATTGTTTATTTCTTCTCAAATACATGACAGTAAACAAAGTGCTGCCGCGTAAAAGCTGATAAAATGCCTAACAGCCATATACCAACCTTATTGACTCTGTAATTATCTGCGCTGCGTTACGCGCAAAGTAACTATTTAAGGGCTTTGGTATAATGTTGTTTTTTTCGCGCCAAGCCTTTAGTACATAGCCTTTAGTACAGATGTTTTGTACAGATGCTTTAGTAGAAAGACGTTGGTACAGCGACTTTAGCTCGGCTCGAATGCAGCAAAAGTACAATGGCAGTACAATGACAGTACAGCGCAAGTTTCGCTTGAGTATGAATTTTTTTGATAAGGTAACATTGTGGCACAACAAGAAAAATCAAAGCGTAAAAACTATATTGTTTTCACTTTGGTCATGGCTGGTTTATTACTGACCATTGAATTAACACAAATGATAGGCATGAGTAAGGCTTATCAAAAAATGTATCAGCAGTCTGACCAACAATTGTCTAACTTAGTCAGTTATATTGATAACATTCTTGCTCGTTTTGACCGTGTGCCGAGCGTGCTATCTACGCAGCCTGTTTTAGCGCAAGCCTTATTATTTCCTAATGACCAAGCCAAACTAAGTAAACTCAATCATTTATTAGCCGACGTAAGCACCATGACACAGGCGTCTGATATTTACCTTATTGATAAAAATGGCATGACAATCGGCGCAAGTAATTGGCAGTCACCCACCTCATTTATTGGCATGAACTTCGTATTCCGACCTTATTTTCAAAATGCCTTAAATGGCCAGCTTTCACACTACTATGCGGTGGGTTTAAGTAACGGTAAACGAGGGTTTTATTATGCACACCCGGTGCTTATTGATAATGAGATTATTGGCGTTATCGCCTTAAAAATAAGTATTGCCGATATTGAAGAGCAGTATAAAAAAACGGTATTACATAACAGCTTTAACTTTTTGATTGTTGCCCCTGACGAAGTAGTGTTTATTTCTGATAGACCCGACTGGCGATTAAAAACCATTGGCGGTTTGTCACCAGCAAAACAAGAAAACTTAATGTCAGAAAAACGTTATGCAGAGCAAGAAATTTCGCCATTAAATGTTATTGATATCTCGAATCATTACTTGCCACAAAACCTAGGTAATAAGTTATTAGAAATTACCTCAGAACAAGGCGCAGAGCAGGTTTTTGCCTTAAGTAAACTGATGAAAACCGCCAATTGGCAAGTGCATTTATGGAGCTCAGTAGCACCACTGAAAAAACAACAAAAACTGCTGGTTATGCAGAGTGTTAGTGGTTATTTATTGATGGTGTTTTTGTTTTTATTTGCTAACGAACGCATGAAAAATGCCCGCCGATTAAAACAGTCACAACAGCTGTTAGAAAATAAAGTTAAAGAACGTACTGCCGACTTAAGTGCCACCAACGCCATATTATATGAAGAAATAGCACAACGTCAGCAAGCACAAACCCAAGTCAATAAAATGCGAGATGAGCTTATTCAATCTGAAAAGCTAGCGCTAATTGGCAGTATGTCAGCAAGTATTAATCACGAAATTAATCAGCCATTAACCGCGTTACGCAGTTATTCAGAAAACGCGCTCGCGTATCAAGAACGCAACATGGCAGACAAAGTAAAAAATAATCTAACACTGATCATTGGTTTAGTAGACAGGCTCAGCGATATTGTTAGCCAATTTAATAGTTTTTCTAAAAAAAGTAAGGGTGTTGCCACTACGGTTGATGTTGAAATGAGCATGGTTGCCGCCATGAGCATTGTTAAGCACCAAGCAAAAGCAGCCAATGTAGAATTTACCAGCAACGCTTGTTCTGAGCCGCTACATGTTTATGGCGATGCTATTCGTTTTGAACAAGTGTTAGTTAATTTATTAAGTAACGCCATACAAGCGCTTAGCGATCAAAAAGATAAAAAAATAATGATCACCATTTCTGAAATTAAACAGCGGGTTATTATTGAAATACGCGATAACGGCCCCGGTATTTTAGTGGATAACATCGACAGGGTTTTTGAGGCATTTTTCACCACCAAAGACAACTTCGGCCTAGGTTTAGGATTGTCTATTTCGCACCGAATTATTGAGTCAATGCAAGGCCAACTTAACGTCAGCAATCACCCTGATGGCGGCGCTATTTTTACCATTAGTTTGCCTGTAAACAGGTAACGAAGGAAATATTATGGAAACAGAAAAATTGGGTGTGGTATTTGTTATTGATGACGAAGAACATATACGCAGCGCCATTGAACAAACATTTGAACTACGCAACTTTGAAGTACAAAGCTTTTCGCAAGCACAGCCATTACTTAATCAACTTAGTGATACTTGGCCAGGCGTGGTGATCAGCGATATTAATATGCCGAAAATGGATGGCCACCAGCTCATGGCTGAGGTGAAAAACATCGACGCCGACATTCCAACAATTTTACTGACCGGCTTTGGTGATATATCAATGGCAGTTAATGCCATGCGCAATGGCGCTTATGACTTTATCGAAAAACCATTTAATAACGACGACTTAGTCGACACAGTGAAAAGGGCATTAGATAAACGTGCTTTAGTGCTTGAAAACCGACAACTCAAAATAGAAATAGAAACTCACTGCTCTCCCGGCCCTCGCATTTTAGGTAACTCGCCCAACATTGTACAAATGCGCAATATGCTTAATCAAGTAATGGATGCACCAGCAGATATTCTAATTGATGGCGAAACGGGCACAGGTAAAGAACTAGTAGCCCGTTACTTACACGACCATAGCATTCGACGTGACAGTAACTTTGTTGCGCTTAATTGTGGGGCTATCCCTGAAAACATTATCGAAAGCGAGCTTTTTGGAGCGGAAAAGGGCGCTTATACCGGCGCAGATAAAAAACGCATTGGTAAATTTGAATATGCTGACGGCGGCACCTTATTTCTTGATGAAATTGAAAGCACACCAATGGCATTACAAGTTAAATTACTGCGGGTATTAGAAGAGCGAAAAGTAGTACGTTTAGGTGCTAACGAAGGCATAGCGCTTGATGTGAGAGTTATTGCAGCCACAAAAGTTGATTTATTAGAATTGTGCGAGCAAGGCTTGTTTCGTCAAGATTTATATTATCGTTTGAACTTAGTCAAAGTAGACATTCCGCCACTTAGAGAGCGCATTGAAGACGTACCTTTACTATTTTTACATTTTGCCCGCATCGCCTCAGCACGTTATAAAAAAGAACTTATTCCGCTATCACAAGCGCATAAAACACAGTTGCTAAGCTATGGCTGGCCGGGCAATGTGAGAGAATTACGCAACTTAGCCGAGCGCTATATTTTACTGGGTGAAGCCGCCGCATTTAATTTAAATCAAAATACTTGCTCGAACTCAATGCACAGCGATATGGGCCTTACACAGCGCGTTGAGTTTTTTGAGAAATTTCTAATTGAAGAAGCACTAGCCAGTAACCAAGGCTGCATTAAAGACACCATGGAAGCGTTAAACTTAGCCAGAAAAACCCTCTACGACAAAATGAAAAAATACGAACTTGAACGCACAAGCTATCAGTAAACCATAGGTATAGCGCTAAACCTCGTATTCACTAATCATTAGCATTTAACGAATAAATGCATCTTAAATGCTACATTGAAAATCCAGCTTATTTATATAAATAAGCTGGATTTTTATTATTTAGAACCGCCAACTCAGTGCTTGTATTAATAACCTTAAATTGTAAAGCTTTAGTTATTAGGCGGTTAGCGTTTAATTAAGGTGATATTTATGTGCATTTTAAAAAAATACATAATAAACTCTGACAATATAAAAATACAAAACGCTTTCAGGTACGATCATGCCATTATACTCTCTGCTATTTATCGCGCTGTTTTTTACCCCATTTAGTTACGCTGATACACAAAGTACGTCCAACAAAAGTAATGCCAACGAAAACACTGTTAGCAGCCAACCATCATCAGAAAAAACGGCCGCAAATAGTCAGTATCAGCAGTTAACTGAAGACTTCTCAAAAGCCGAACAGCCAAAGCAGCAAGCAGATATTTTGATCACCTTACTTGAACTCATGAGTACAGACAGAAACTACTGGCCACACTTTGAGGCAGCAGAAACCAAAGCACTCACGTTATTAACGCAAACACTGACCAATGAGCAAAAGTTCGACATTTATTATCATCTAGGTTTAATACAGTATCGCCAAGGTAAATTCAGCGAAGCCGAAACCTACCTTCTTACTAGTCTTAACTTTACCGATGAAACTCGCTTAAGCAGTAGTAAAAGTTACTATGCCTACGGTATTTCGCTGGTTAGGCAAGGAAAAATGGTTGAAGGTTTAGACAACATATTAAAAGCTCACGACATACAAATTGCCGTACAAGGCTTTGCTTCATCGAAAATATTAATTGGTTTAGGCTTCACCAATTTTTATATGAAAAACTACGATAAAGCCATTGACTACACACAGCAGTCAATTGCTAGCCAACCAGAAAACGACTTAATGCTCATTGAGTTATATCCCAATTTAGCCGCCATGTTTATAGCACAAGAAAACTACGACAGTGCTTTAGAAGCAATAAACCAAGCCGAACGTGTTGCTCACTATCATAATATTTTTGACCGTGTTGCGATTATTGTTAATAAAGCCACAATTTATGCTGAGCTAGGCGAAGACAAAAAAGCGATAGAATATTACTTAAAAGCCCTTGATATCACCAATGAAAAAGGCGACGCAATTAATAAACCAACGGTAGTGAGCAACTTAGCTGAAAGTCATCAAAGCCTAGGTATGCATGACATAGCCGCAAATTATTTTGAGCAAGTTTACCAGCTTTATGCTGATGATAGTCAGCTTATCAAGCGTTTAGAGCTATATCCGCCGATGATAAAAAACTATCAATCATTAAAAAACTATCAACGAGCATTAGCGTTAATGATTGAATATAAAGACCTCGCTGATGAAAGCACGTCACTTTCAGCCAAAGAAAAGTTTGATCAATCGCAAGCCGCCTACGACTTAGCCGTAAAAGAAAACGCGCTAATTGAAGCCAAGCTAGAGCAAACCCGAAACGAAAACTCAATTTTATATCTTTATGGTATCGTCAGCTTCTTTACACTTTTTGCGGTATTTTTGTTTATAGCTTACCGATTGAAAAGCTCAGCCTATAAAAAAGTAAAAGAGCTCGCCATTCGTGATCAACTCACCGGTTTACTGAATAGGCGCGCACTGCACGACATTTTTGAATTAGAAATGAACCGTGCCAAACGAAATAAAAATACCTTTAGCGTAATTTTGCTCGACATTGATCATTTTAAAAGCTTAAACGATATATATGGTCACGACTATGGCGATGTAGTTTTACAAAAAATCGCTCAAACTTTACAAAGCTCAGTAAGAGAAATGGACAAGGTTAGCCGTTGGGGCGGAGAAGAGTTTTTGATATTCCTACCCGAAACAAACCAAGCACAAGCAACGATCTTGGCTGAAAAAATAAGACAAGTTGTTAGTGAGATACCGCTTTATTACCCTATGGCAGAGTCAAAATCAGAGCCAACTAAAAAATCATTAACAAAACAGCCGCAAGCACAAGTTGTTCAAGTGACTATCTCGTTAGGTGTTGCAGAATATCAGATGCAGGACAATTACAAAGATATTGTTAAACAAGCTGACTTAGGGCTATATAAAGCGAAGGATCAAGGGCGAAATACCGTGGTGTGCATTAATAGCTAGCTTGATTAATATCAACTAAGTTAGTCACTTATCTAAATACTCATTGACAATTAATTACATTTTAATCAATCTGGGTAAGCCATAATAATATTTGAGATATAAATACCCACAGGGCGTTTTATCTCAAATATTATTATTTTGAGCTTATGGACGAAGTGTAATTAGGATGATGACGTGACCCCGCAGTTTTACAATGAAAATGCCAAAGACCTTGCTAAACAATACCT
>UEXM01000944.1_pt1 | contig 27350 bp, 55 predicted proteins | sample 1796661 | NCBI WGS metagenome assembly UEXM01 (sample SAMEA4772469, study PRJEB27181) | metagenome
ATCATAAGGTGAATTATACTTTAAATTCTTATGGTTATAGAACGAATGAATTTGAAGACATTGATTGGAAAAATTCAATCGTTCTTTTTGGTTGTTCTCATATGTTTGGTGAAGGAGTTGATGATAATGATACAATATCTGCAAATTTGGAGAGACTTATACGTGTGCCTGTAATTAATATGGGTATGAGTGGAACTTCTATACAATTTGCCCTACATAATTCTTTAATGTTATATAAGAAGTATGGTCCCCCCAAGGCAGTTCTGTATGGGTTAACAGGATTGACAAGGTATATGTTTTATCATAAGTATTATGTTTCAAATTCCACCAGGTATGAAGGTACACCTGAAGAAGAAAAATATATTTGTGATCATTTCATTCCGTATAATTTAATTAATCTTGAGTTAATTAAAAGATTGTGGGAAGATAAATGTAAATGTCATATTTTTTCTACCTTTGAAAGAACATCAGAGATACTAAAATGTAAAAGATATGCATATATAAGGAATGATTATGGAAGAGATTGTGAACATTTTGGAATAAGATCTACCAAACATATAGCGAGTTGTATTCATGCTGACTTACTTAAAAGAGATTCTTAATCACATTAAAGATTATATTGAAGATAAGAAGTATTCAAGGTTAAAAAAAAGTCTTGCAAAAGATGATCCCTTTATTTACAAATAACCATGACAAAAATCTATGAGTCGCCTGATGGTGGCAAAACAGTTTATGAACGTGAGGTAGGTAGTGATGAACCAAGGCGTCAGATCTACCCTGATATTATGAATCAGATTCAAGCAACATCCCCATATAATGATGGATGGACGCAACAATTTTATAGAGAACAATGGCCTCCATATGTTCCTGAAGGGTTTAAAGATAAATACGATAGTTATCAAGAAGTCCTTGCAGATGGTTGGGAATTTACTGGTGACGGATTCTGGATTAAATGTACTTGATAAATAAGTAAATAAAGGAAATATGATTGTAAGATGGCAACGCAATTAACCGCCACTGGGGTTACCTTTAATGACGGTACGTCTATAACATCGAAATATTCTGTACTTGCTCAAAATACAGTTAGTGTATTTTATCAAGCAGCAGCACCTACTGGATGGACTCAAGTTACTGCTCATAATGATAAAGCACTGCGTTTAGTCAATGGAACTGGTGGTGGATTTGGATATGGTAATCAATCTGGAGGAGGTGGTAATACCTTTACTCAGACTTTTCCATCGTCAACGTCTTCCGTTAGTGTAAACTATAATTCTAATGTTCCAGTTACTGGAAGTGTTGGTGGTCACAACTTAGCAATTTCTGAGATACCTGACCATACACATAATTCTCTTGTTGGACCATCTGCTAGTGCATCTACTGGTAGTGGTAACTTTAGAACTTCTGGTTCTAACCAAACTGGTGGTGTTACTTCACCTCAGGGAATTGGTCAGGCACATGATCACCCTTGGAGTGGTAGCATTAATTTTAATGTGAATGGATCTGGAAGTATTGATTTACGTCTTCAATACATTGATGTAATTATCTGCAACTTTAGCTGATATGGCAAGACTAACAGCGAACGGAATAGATTTTGATCTACTGGATCCAAATAATAAGATTACTAGTTTTTACTGGCAATATCCTGCAGGAACAAAGAAGGTATTTTATCAAGCAGCAGCTCCTGTAAGGTGGACACAAGATATTAGTTCTAATAATAGAGCACTTCGTGTTGTAAATTCTGCTGGAGGTGGTACTGGAGGTGTAACTAATTGGACTACAGTGTTAACTTCAACAGCATCACTCGCAGTGTCCTTATCAGGAACATTTCCTGTAACTGGTAGTGTTGGTGGTCATACGCTGTCACTTACACAATTACCTGACCATACACACCCAAGTATTTTTGGTCCAGCAGGTGGTGCTGGTTCTACACCATTTAGTAATGTTGGTGTTAGATTGCAAGCTGGTAGTAATGCTACTGGTACTATGAGTCCTGCTGGTGGTGGTGGATCACATAATCACCCCTGGAGTGGAAGTGCAGTAGTAAACGAGAATACTAATCTTGTGATTGATTTGGGTCTTCAATATATTAATGTAATAGTTTGCAGTTTAAACTAAATATGGTATGATGAATTTGACATGGAGTTGTAATGGCTAAACTTGAAGTTGGTAAATTTTGCCCTCTAATCGGTAAAGATTGTATCGGTTTAGAGTGTTCATGGTATACCCAAATCAGAGGAATGCATCCCCAAACTGGTGAACCAGTGGATGAATGGGGGTGTGCTGTCACATGGATGCCAATGTTGGCAATTGAAAATTCTAATCAGCAGAGATCTACTAGTGCTGCTGTAGAGTCATTTAGAAATGAGATGGTAACTGCAAATGAGAGTAACATTAGTGTTCTCTCTGCTGCTGCACAGATGCTTCATGAAGCAAGAACAACAAAAGTAATTCCAGCACAAGTTGAAGAGGTTGAGAAAGAATGAAAAAATTTACTTTAGTCGAAGAAGATAGGTACATCAACATTGATGGAAAAGGTATCTGGTTTTCTGAAGAAGATTGGCCATTTAAAGGAATTGAACATCTTTGGGCAATTCAATGGAAAGATGATGGATCTGAGAATGGTGTTGGTCATATTGAATATGATTCTGCTGAAAGACAAAATGATCCAGTAACAAAGGAATGTATTCAACGGTATGTTGATTTGTGGCAAGATGCTGTTGAAAAGCAGGAACAAGAAGATAAAGAACGATCTGAGCAAGAAAAAAAAGAACAATATTCTTGGTCTGAGGCAATGCGAGAACTCGAAACTCAGATGGAGGAGATGCAAGCACGGCATGATAAAACTCTAAAAGATAATCTGTCTCAAGATAGAATGTTGTATGATAAGTTGCAACTACAAGTTCGTGAACAAGAAGAGCGTCACGCCTCTTCTATCATGGATATGATGAGAGAAGCGGAGAGTGATAGAAGTTTATATAATGAATTGACCTCAGAAATGCATGGTCAAGAAGTTAGGCATGAAGAAGCACTTAATGAGATGTTGGTTGATCATGATCAACAGATGGATAATGTTCATAAGGAGATCTCCCGTCAACATGAAGAGTTGTTTTATGGACAGGACATTGTTGAGGGTCAGGAGGCAACATATACTAACAATGTAAAATACGATAATATCACCTTATTTGATGGTAATGTCGATGATAGTTTGTTTGATGATGTAATTGAAGATAGTCACTTTGCTGATGAACCAGTTCCTTTGGATGAAGATGCTGAGGTAAAAGATGAACTTCCAGCATTATTGACAGAACAGGAACCAGAAGAATCTCAAAAAGAGATAAAAAAAGACTTCAACGATGTTGATATGTCTGTTCTTGATGATGAATTTAACTTAGAACTATTATTTGATGATGATTCTGATGAACAAATTGTTGCTGAGATTGAAGAATTGATATCTGAGGATGATAGTGGAGCAGTATTGGAAAGTCTAGTTCAAGAAGTGGGTGATGATGAATCAAAAACTGATTGAGAACAATTATCTTCTTGTTCCTAACTTTATATCATCTTCAAGAGCAAAAGAGTTATCAGATAATTTTAATTCACACTATAAGCAATTTGAGACTGTACATGATCCTCAAGTGGATGGATGCATTGCAAAATATGATTTTCCACCGTTCATTGAATTGTTGGTAGAGAAGAATCAGACTGTGTGTCAGTTGGTGGGTGAGAATGTCTTACCAACATATTCTTATGCTAGGAATTATCGCCATGGTAACATACTTACTGGTCATGTAGATAAACCTCAATGTGAGATCTCTTTGACTGTAAATTTGGAGTGTGATAATGTATGGGATATATGGATTGAGACACCACATGGTAGAGAATATGTTTCTCTAAACCCAGGTGATGCTATGTTATATCTTGGTATGGAGGCACAGCATGGTAGAGATCCATTTGATGGGGAAACATGTACTCAGGTATTCTTGCATTATGTTAGATCACAAGGACCATTTTTTAAATATTATTTTGACAAAGACCACAGATATCGTGATGATAAACCTAAAAAAGAGGTGATGGAAGTAAAGGAAGTGAATAACTCTCAATCTACATCAAACAGTTTGAATGATTACATTAAAGTATATAATAATATCTTTACACCAGATGAGTGTAAGATGATTCTTGATGAATATGCTGATTGTAGTGATTGGGAGACTGCAAAGGTAAGTTCTGATGCGAGACAGAATAGAGATGTTCGTAATTGTGACATAATATCCATCTCTATGCCTGATGTTATTAAAAAAGATTCTAATAGAATTAATATTGATCAACTGATATTTAAAAAAGCAAATCTTGCTGCTAAGTTATATGTAAAAGACTTCCCATCATGCTTCCTAAAAGAGGATAGTGGATATGATCTACTAAGATATAAAACTGGTGGGTTTTATAGTCAACACACTGATAGTTTTAATGAACAACCTCGTACAGTAGCAATGTCCATTAATCTGAATGGTGATTATGAAGGTGGTGCCATGGCATTTTGGAATAAAGAAGTGCAAATAATGGTTGGATTGGGGGATGTAATATTATTTCCTGCCAATTTTATGTACCCACATGAGATTATGGAAGTTACAAATGGTACACGTTACTCTATTGTAACTTGGTTCAGTTGATGCTATAATAATATAAATGCATTTTTTAAATGGCACTATCTAACTCAGTAACAGAATCACTTGATGATGCAGAAGCAAGTCTCCGCAATGCTCTAGCATTTGCTGCAAGAGGTGAAAAACCTTTTGTTTGTAAGACCATTGCTGAGATGATATCCAATATTGAGCAGATGAAGTCTATTGATGAGATCTTTGATAAACTGGACAATCGTAAAGATGGTGATTCTGGTACTTGGGGTCCGATCAATGGTTTAAACGACTAAATCTTAAGTAATATGGGAGGGAATTTACAACTATCCTAGATAATGTTAGAATCTCAAGACATTCCAATTACATTCTATGATTAACTTACATCAACGGTTCAACCACTATCTCCATACTAGTAGAAAGTTGGATATTCAAAATATTGATGAGAGAGTTATCAGTTATGGTTGGACTGATGATGGTTCAAATTTGACTGGATATTATATTCAGACAGAGAATCATAGAATGTACTTTGATCTTAATGAGAAGTTTAGGTTTAAAGAAGATTGGAAAACTGATATAGATATTATTAAATCGCGATAGTTTTTATGGAATGGGATAGTAGTAAGTGGAAGATCTTAAACAAAGTGGGATTGTTATGTCTTGCTCTTAATAAAGACTATAGAAGAGAGAATCTTTGGCGCATAGGTAGGATAGAGGAGACTCAAGGTATTACTCTTGATACTAAATTTAAACGCAGAGAGCTTGAAAATAACCTAGAGATAGGTGCATTTGTTATTGACTGCGAAAAACGTAATAAGAAGTACTTTAAAGTTTGTAGGATTGATGAAGAATTTGACCTCATTCCTCATGCCTTTGTTGATTTTACTACAAGTAAAGTTCATAAAGCAAAAAGTATAAAATCTGCTGATAAAAATCTTGGTTGGGATATTGATTTTTGCATCAAATATTGTGACTGGAGAGGTAATTATTTAAATAAAGATCCTGAGAGGGAAGGTTATGGGCATGTTCGACAGCATTAGAAATACTTACGATATTGGACCTGGATTTAATAATAGAATCCTTCAAACTAAAAATATTTCTACAACGCCAATGATGCGTAATTTTTGGATAGATCCCGCAGGTAAATTGTGGGAGATCGTTTGTAATGGAACTCATGACTTTTGTGAAGATGCCAATCATGTACTTGGATTTAAATGGGTTAGGAATGGCAACCACGGTAGATGCATTCCTCATTACTTAACTTCTTCTATCACGGTTTATCCTGCGAAGTGGGATTGTAAGTATGCCCCATTCCCCGAATGTAAACTATTATTTCGTGATGGTATCCTAGAAGTTATAACAAATGTTGTAAAACCTTAAGTTGTGTGACAAAGCAACAAATGTTAGTAAATTAACACAAAGTATGCTATATAATATGGGTAGAGAAGAGGAGGGTTACTTATGTGATTAAATTGATCTATATCATGTAAAAAAAGTACTTTTGAAGGGGGATGCTATCATGCATAATTTAATTTCTTTTAATCAATTAGCAGAATGGAGAAGATTCGAGCAAAGAGTTGACCAATGCACTGCAATGGAGGGAGCAATCAACGATTACTTTGAATGTTTAATTGAATGTGATGACGCGCAATCAAAATGTAAAAGAATTTGTAAACAGATTTTATCGGATAAAACTTTGGAGAGTAAACTAATATGATCACTCTGTAAATTTTAATTCTATCCCCCCTTGACATAGGTGTCATGGGGGTCTTATAATATATGGACATATGCTGGGAATATATGCAACCTTGGGATCGTATTGAACATAAACTGAAAGACATTGAGATGAAGATTGAGGAGATCCGTCAGGACGTGAACTCTTGGAGACCTCAAGAATGGGAATCATACTATGAAAATGATCCATTTACCACAAGTAAAAATACTAAGTTAAATACCAATAAAGATGTAAATTTGGATCAATGAGAACATGAACCCAGATGACATAAAACTGAATATTACTACCAATTTGTTTGCATATGAGAAGATTTCTAGGGAAATTGAGTCATGTAATGATCCTACTGTGCTTAAGAATATGCTCAGATCTTACGTCAAACTATATTTGAAGCAAACAGAAACAATCAAATCTATAGCAAATATGCAGGTTGACTGACAATTACTTGTATATTTGAACTCATATGATAGACTTAAACTGTTTATTGACGACAAAACTATGCCAGAATTAAGTAAACACCAATTAAGTCTCATTATCAAAGCATTGGAGAGTCGTCGTACTAACGAGGTTTGTAATAGTAAATGGTATAATGATTATACTGATATTATTGTTGCAATTAAAAACTATCAGACCTCCACAGCACATTCAGACAGACTAACTAATATTACAGAAGCATCTGAAGACGATTGGGAAGAGTTTTGGTCAGGCAATTCACCAGAACTCACATCTAATAACATGTATTGAATAGGTAATTATGAAAGTTGGAATTATTGGACTTGGACGCATGGGAGAAGGAATGTCCCGTCGTCTTATTGCAGCAGGACATACGGTACATGGTTATCGCAACAACTATGAAAAATCTGAAGAACAATATGAGAAGGGTTATATTAATGGATGCACCACTTCTATAGAGACTCTTGTTCAAGTAGTAAAGCAAAAAGAATGCGTCTACGGAGAGAAGTCTGGAGAAACAATTTATACAGAACAACCAGGCATCTTTATGATGGTTGTTCCAGCAGAATCAGTAGAGGATACGCTTAATGAGTTACTACAATTTTGTGGTGAAGGAGATATTATTATTGATCATGGCAATAGCAATTTTAAGGACAGTCGGAGACGGGCAGAGTATTGTTCAAAGTTGGGTGTCGCGTATCTTGACTGTGGTACTAGCGGTGGTGTTTACGGTTTGGAGCGTGGATACTGTCTTATGGTTGGTGGTACAGATACTGCAGTATCCATCTGCCGTTCTCTCTTCGATGCACTTGCTCCAGGAATCAGTGCTGCCTCACGCACAGGGGATGGTTCCTATGTAATGTATCCTGAAGAATTTGGTTGGATGCATTGTGGTGCTCCTGGAGCAGGACATTTTGTGAAGATGGTTCACAATGGCATAGAATACGGTATAATGCAAGCATATGCAGAGGGATTCAACATTATCCATGAAGCAAATGCAGGTTCTAAGTATGTCAAAGCAGGAGATGCCGAGGTCGCCCCAATGGACAACCCTGCCGATTATCAGTATGATATTAACGTTGCTAAAGTGGCTGAGTGTTGGAGGCGCGGTAGCGTCGTTGGCAGTTGGTTACTTGATCTTACCGCTGATGTTCTACGCAGCGATAGAGAACTTAGCAAGTTCGATGGGGGAGTATCAGACTCTGGTGAAGGGCGTTGGACTGTTCACGCTGCTGTGGATCTTGGCGTACCCGCTCCTGTCATCAGCAGTGCGTTGTTTGCACGTTTTGAGTCGCGCCGTCTTGGTGCTTTCACTGCCAAGGTTCTAAACGGTATGAGAGCGATGTTTGGCGGTCATGATGTCCGATAAAATGTAAAATCTTTGAACCTATTAAAAATGATTTATGAATCTTCTGATGAGCAAATGAGTACAAAACCTTATACTTCTCAACGTAAAGAACGTCTTGACGAAGCAATGTTTGATTATATCTCAGATGAACAATCTGATGCTCAACAAACATATGATGATCTTATTGATGTAATAAAAGGTGATGCCGCATATTTTAAACGGTATTACGAGAAGTGTAGGGATCTCCTTTGGAAGATGGGATACTATGGTTCTGTTGATGAAGAAGTGCCCGTGAAGGATAGCATCAGATCTGTTGTTGATGAATACTATATCTCTAACGATGATGATGATGGAACTATTAAGATAGATAAGTTCCGAGACCCGAACCTCCCAGAACGCTTCTGATCTGCTATGATATGTGGGTAATGCACACGATCTTATGGCGTATCCTCTTGGACTTGACAATCCCATGGCAGTCAAGCAAGTATGGGGCAGCACTAGGTGGGCACTCTATTGGAAGGAGGACTGGATCTTGATTGATACCTTCTCTTGTCAGTCTATGGCAATGGGTGCTCGTCGCGCTATTTTGAATGGTATGGGATATGAGTAAGGTTAACGCTATCCAATACATGCTAGCATTTGTGATCACGATCCTTGCAATGTCATCTTATTTGATGTTCCTTGCACATCGTGATTCACAGATGATGAACTATTATGAATCAACAATTCAGAGGAGGACACCCGACTAAGTGTCCTAATGGGGTCAGTTGATGGACTCATTTGCCCTATACTAAGTTCATCAGCAAATCACCCATGATGACCACCACCATCGTCAAGCACTCCTTCTACAAGATCGAGATCGACACTCATGAGGCACCACAGCACCCCATCACCTACTTCCGTAAGTGTGGCAAGTGTACGACTGCTAAGGGCATGGATCGTCAGCACGACCGCATTGTGATGGAAACTGTTGAGCAGTGGCGTCCATTCTCCCAGCAGATCCGCCGCTACACTATCTCTCGTGTGCCAGCTGACGTAGTGGTCGGTGGTGAGATCCGCAAGGCATGATCTGCCCTATACTAAGTTCATCAGCAAACCACCCATGACTGCCACCTTCACAGACTACGTTGCTCAGAGGGATGCTCAGAACACCATTCAGTTGAATGTCACCAAGTATAGTCTGATGCTTTGTGATGCTCTCCAGCAAAATCATCAACGTCAGTATCCAAATAGTGGTCGCAACTATTCTTATGCACTGATCTCTGGTCGTAAGTATCATAAAGTGATGCAGTGTGTAGATGGTCAGACTGAATCTGTTCATGCCTTTATTGACAAGAAGACTGGTGAAGTATACAAGGCAGCATCATACAAGGCACCAGCAAAAGGTGTTCGTTATGATTTGCGATTGATTGAGCAACGTGAATGGTTGTTTGAGAACGCAGATTGGGCAGGTAGTTATCTTTACAGTCGTTGAGGATTGAATTATGTTTATTGAATATGATTACCAGCAGGTAGAAGTACCTCAAGAGATTTTGAGGTACTGTGATCAGTTTACAATGGACTCTCATCGTAATGAGTTGAAGTATTTGGATTGTGTTTACATGAATATGGGATATTATGGTGGAGATCTTGAGCAACTAAAAGAGATGCGTAGACGTTTGATGCCAGTATTTGAATGACTTACACTAAAGAACAATTGATTGATGCCCTTGTTCATGAGTGGGAATATCTGTGTCATGATGACTATGACCCAGAAGATCCAACACCAGAAGAATATCGAAAGGACATGGAATCACTCACAGTTGAAGAATTAATCGAAGAAACATCAACTGGGGAAGGTTACACCCTTGATGAGTTCATGGAGAATCATGGGTAGATGAAGTTATCCCTTACAGAAAAACTTTTATTTGTATCTTCCTTTGTCTGGTTTCTACATTGGGGAACTATGGTAATAGATACTCTAATTACAAAACTGGTATATTGACATGTATATTCTCTGTGATAATAATCCATCTCAATTTAGTTTTGATTTAGGATTTGGTAGTAGGTTGTTTGCTTGGGCACAAGCATCTAAGTTTGCTGATAGCAACAATCTCACTATTGTACTCCCGTCTGATGAGTGGATTGAGCATATTGTGCTTGATCTACCTAATACTGAAGTTTGGGATAGGAATGATATTGATCAACATAAGTGGAAGAATGTAGTCCTAGAGGGTGAGATTGATGTCTCATCTTCAACATATTTGCGTATTGATGGAACTTGTAATATGAAGACATATTCTCCATCTAAAGATGATGTTGAATATCTTCAGACAATTACATTTAAAGAATCCAAGTTAAATGAGTTTCTTAATAGATTTACTTTTGATTGGGGATTCCATTTAAGGAGATGGGGAGGAGTAAAGTTACACCCAGATACTGCAATTAAAGTGTTGAATACTCTTCCTAATAGAAATATTAAAAATCTATATTGGGATATGATTCTGCGTTGTGGGTTTAATAAAAATCCTAAAGAACATGATCCGTCGTGGATATGTGATCAAACATATTATCAATTTTTGGATATGATTGTTGAACATATAGGAGATAAATCAACAATCTATTTGAGTACAGATATTCCTGATGATTTGTGTAATTATTATCTAGAAAAATATCCAATGATGGTGTCTAAGATTGGATATATTGATGAATGGTTGGATTTATTTAAAGAATATTATCCAGTAGATTCTGTGTCTATCTTAACAGACCATAATACACCTTCTGGTTTTTCTCAATCACCTAAGACTGAGTGGTATAGAACTACACTTAATGATGTTGCAATAGATTTGCTTGACTTCTTTATGCTTGCACGTTCTAATATGTTCTTGTTATCGGAATATTCTCAGTGGGGTTTTGCTGCAAAGAGATATGCCTCTGCTGCAGAAGATAACATGTTCGTCATTTCCAGTTCTTCAAGTATCAATGATTTGGGCAATTTGCTGGGTGCAGATAAAATAACTGAGACTTTTGAAGATTTGCAACTTGAGGAACTATTTTAATTATGTTTTATTGGGATATTACTGGATACGGTTCTCACAAATACCTTTGTGAGGATATTCTTTGCTGGTTCTACACATCGTTTTACCCAAGACATACGATTGATATTACTGTCAATCATCGTGGATTGAAGCGTGAGGGTGTCTATGGGTGGTGTGATATTGCATCTGAGAACACATATAAACCTCGTAAGTTCCTGATTGAAATTCAATCTAACATGCCAAAACGATTGTATGCTGAAACATTGGTACATGAGTTGATTCATGTAAAACAGTGGATTGATGGAACAATGAAGTATAAACGTGGTGTGAGATATTATAAAGGAATAGAAGCACAGCAATATGAAGATGCACCACATGAGTTGGAGGCATATGAAGGTGAGAGTCAATATCTACTGAAGTTTTTGTGTGACAGTCCTAAGGTGTGGACAGGTTTATAAGTGTCACATTGGGGTTGGCCGCGGCAACCATTCCATGTATATTAAATGAGTGGAGGGGAGACCTCCCACATCACACGCTAGTCTCCTAGGGACTAGCAACTCAAATTCTTTTTTATCATGAACGAAGATCAATTCGATCAATTTGTTGACCAAATGATTGACAAGGAGCAGGATGAGAGTGATATGGATCTTGGTGCATACCAGGATTACCATGATCACATGCTCAAGTTGGCACTAGAGGGACCAGGTTCTTCTTTTGACTTGGATTGACACGTTACCATCTTTACATTATAATTTGGAGGATCAAAGCGGAGACTAATGAAGTACATGTACCTTGTGGAACACTATGTTCCCTTCCCACAATCTGAGTATGGCGGTTTGTGGAGTGTTATTGCTCAAGATGATGAGGAATGCTTTGACCTCATCACACAGGATGATCAAAATTACTTCAATGAGAAGTATTATGGTAACCTAAGAGAGCATATTGCTAAGGCACAAGTATTTGAACTCGCATCAAATGAAGTCACACCCCAAATTGCAGAGGCATTTACTACATGAGTGTTATGATCAGTGATCCGCAATTTATTGCTGCACAAAAGGAGCGTATGGACCACCTCCAAGATCAACTGGCAACAATTGTCACCGAAATGAAATCTATTCAGGAGTTCTTAAATGGGTATGAAACAAAAAGTAGTTCATGAACTATGTGTTCGGAACGTTGAAGACTACTTTATGGATCGGGTGACTGATCTTGTTGGTGAGATGTCTATCGCTGACGCTGATGCACTTCATGAAGAATTTGTTGTTGATGGTATTGAACCTGAAGACTGGTTGTTTGTGAATGATTTAACTGATGTATAGTCCCCGTGTCGATGATTATGTAATCTGGCACTGTAACCCGCCCTTCGAGGGGTGGGTTTATTTTGTTGATAGTGAATACATAACTATAGAGATTGGTGTAAAGGATAAACCACCTTGCCAATACACAAGAGATGAGAAACACAAAAAAATTCATACTCTTTTACTTTGCTATCCAACTAGATGGCATGAACTAGAGTATGTCAAGCATAGGAGACCGACTGATGATTGAATCTGGTATTATCGATGTATTTGATGAAGAAGGTGTAAATTATACACTTGAACAAATTGATGATCTTAATGAGTGGTGGATTCCGCGTGGAATGTATGGTGGTGAGGAGAAGGGATTTGCTCCTAGCGAAGATACTCCCATTGACTTCTATACTATTGGTCCTGCAACATACTTAGACCGTGGTATGGTCTACGATATGATTAAGGAAGAAACTCAAACAGTTATTAGAGATTGGTTTGACTGGACATATGAAACTTTAGTATATTGCTTGTGGCAAGAGATTGGTCCTTGTCATATTAGTGATCATCTTGGAGCACCTGGATTCCATGTGTTTAGTGCAAAACCAGGTGGACAATACAAACCTGCAAGTAAAGAGTATTTGGAACGACCTGTTGCAACTATTCATTTTGATGAGCAACAAAATTCTCATAAAGGATTGTGGGATGATTATATTGATCAGGGAGCAGAGGTTGATCTAGAGAATTGCCTATCATTCACTTTATGTCTCGCTGCACCTAAAAATGGTTGTGGTTTGAGTACCTGGGGTGAAGAATCTGTCAAGTGCTATGATTTGAATGATGATTATAGTAAGCATGTTAAATCATTAGAATATGGTGGATATGGTTCACCTGATGCGGTTATTCCATATATTCCTGGTAAATTGTTTTACTTTGTTGGTCCTTTGAAGCATCAGATGTCTCCTGGATTTGATCTTAGTCAGGATGATAGGCGCATTACTTTGCAGGGTCACGGTGTGAAGGTCAATGGTACTTGGGAACTTTACTTTTAATTAATATGGCAAAGATTAGATTAAGTCAATTATATTCTGCGAGTGGTACTGGATTGGGATATCAGATCTCATCTTATATGATGATGCGTAATCTAGAAGGGACCACTAATAGAGTATGGGAGATTGGTAATAATTCATATAAAGCATTTAGAAATACATTCTCCAATGATATTAATGTAGTCTCTGATTATAATGATGTAAAACCCGACAAAATCATGTCTTTGGATGATGAAGTTGGATTTGATGAATTGTGTGTTCAATTAGAATCTAATAAAGATCTTGAATTGATTGAGTTGGACATTTATCCAACACCTAAAAATATTACAAATCCATCTTCTCCATTATTCTCTGCTCTGAAGAGAACATTGACATTTAAAGATGATGTGTATACTGCTGCACAGGATTTTAGATCCAAATTTGATGGTGAAGTCATTGCTATGCATGTTCGTAGGGGTGATTTTGCAGACATTGCAAATGGTATGTTCCTATGTGGTGAAGATTACTTTAATGATGCATTATCTAAATTACCACAAGATCTGCCAGTATTGATCTTTACTAATGATAAAGATAGTGTAATTTCTGATCATGCATTGATTGCGAGTGATCCTGCTCGGTTTACATTTATCACTGATTTGTACAATAATAATGAGTTATCTGATTGTGACTATGGTCAAGAATTGGATAGGTTAGTTGATATTAGTGGTAATTGTAGATTTGATTATAAAATGGCACTTGCGGAGATTGTAAAGAGGGAGATGGGCATGGTTCCTCCATATGATGTCTTGAAGAAGGAGATGAAGAGGATTATATCTGAATTATCACCAGTATACACACGTAAATTAAAAAAGAATCTTTACAACTATTCTGTTGACCTCTGCTTGATGACGATGTGTGATTATCACATTGTCTCTAATAGTACATATTCATTGTGGGGAACTGAATTGTCAGGTTCATCAAAACAAGTAATCTACCCTAAATATTGGATGCAGGGACATGAAGATGACATGACCCTAAAAACTGATCTTGGTGATTATAATCAAACAAAAGATATTGGTCACCTGTTTGTATCAAAACCAAATTTTGAAGGATTGGCAAATCCTGATCCCCGTTCATTTATCGTTGTAAATTGACATGTCAAGACGAGCAGAGAGATTAGAGTCAAACTATCTCAAAAAGTTATTCCACCTCAAAAAGACAACACATCATAAGCAAGTAAAGATTGGTTCTATGGCATTAGCAGACTTTATTAGAGTTCTTGTTGATGAGACACCATCAATGTCTTTGAAGACTGCAAAGGAATTATATGAAATTGCAGATGAATTGGATGAACTATACTAAACAAGTATTTTAAACCCCTTATAAGCGATTCTGGAGGCACTACAGATGATGAATGATGATTGGCGCTATAGTGATCAAAAAATGGATGTAAGGACACAAGGATTAAATATTCTATTAAAGAAGTTTGGTAGTGAATTGTGTTCTGATGGTTCGCCACGTTACAGCAATCAAGGCATTTATGAATGTATTCATGATTGGGTAAGTCAGGGCAATATGAGGACAGATGGGATAGTGGCATACTACAAGGCATATTACGCTGATCAGTAGTGGTATACTAGATGCATGTTCAACTCCACTGACATGCTGGTTTTAATTACCGAAGATCTTGGTTGTGCTCACACCATTGATTCTGAAGGCACATTGATGTATTCTCCCCTGATGGTGGGTGGGGGACTTGAGACTGAAGAATGGATTGAAGTTGATCATCTGGCAATGCTTGGTGAAGATAAGCAGATTCGGGATTCTATCAATGAGATTCATGAGCAGTTGATTCTTGCAAATCAGGCACTGGGATGGTACTATACTGATGTACCGATCGCAGTATCCTGAACACCTAATATTTTTTTATCATGAACACATTTAAAGTCAAACTCATTTTTATTGATGAGAGTACACAAGAGAAGACATTGAATGTCGGATGTAGTTCTGAGGAATTACGTGAGATTCTAATGGATACTACACCAAACCTCAAGGATCTTGAGATTGGTGATAATGAACGCTGGCGTAGTGTAAGAGTCAGTAAGATCGAAGCAATGATTGATGAACTACAGGATGCCGTAACTATTTGTTATGATGTTGATAACAGTAGTGAGGATCATGAGCGTAGTTATCCATATGCTGCTGGATATTCCCGTTCTGCGATGCAGAATGCAATCAGGACACTTACTGATTTGTTATGATGTATAAGTTAGAATTAGATAAGGTTGCATTCAAGTATCTAAAAGGACTTGCATGTACTGATGATGGATTGCCTATGTTTGCACCCATTACTGGATCATATGAATTGCGTTCTGCGATTAAGAGAGCAGAGGCAGAAGTTGCATGGGTGATGTATACTGAGAAGGAACCTGATGCAGCACATAGAGAATATGCAACCAAGGATCAATTTTATGCTAATGAATTCTTTTTGCCTGTAAAATGACAACTAACATTGATCCAAATGATCCAAGGTATTTTACTGAAACAAGTAGTATATCATATGATCGCCATCATTATCGCATTGTGATGAAGGATGGCAGGAGTGGAGTGGTTGAGGATTATGAGAAGGTCAGAGCATTTTGGTTTGAATATGATTCAAGTATGTTGAGTCATGTAGATGTTCTTGATATAAAGAATACTGTCAAGGGTTTTGGAGGATAGTACAGTGTCAGTCAGTAATGCGTATGTTGTTGGTTATGGAATGATTGATGCATTAGGAAGTAATCCTTCCCAGTGCTTCAAAGGAATGCTAGATGATAAAAACTACAGTATGGAGTTAGACTTCATGAGTAGTCATAAGATTCAGTATGGCATACCATGTCATCATGACACTGTGCTTCCCGAGGGGTTCGCGCCGAAAAAATTAAAGACCATGACACGGGCACAAGAACTGGCATTACATGCAACTGAACAAGCATTGAGGCATTCTAAGTTACCACACAGTTCTAATGTCGCTGTGATCATGAGTAGTTGCAGTAATGATGTTGAGTCGCTTGATGCAAACTATCAACGCCTCAAAGATAATAAGCGTGTGAATCCGTTTACTATTGTCAATCGTATTCCAGATATGATTGCAGGGCAGATATGTACTTACTATCAGTTTCATGGTGCAAGTGTAGCATTACAAGCATCATGTGCAACTGGAATGTATAGTATTGATTATGCAATGAGAATACTGGATGAGTATGACTATGTAATTGTCGGTGGTAGTGACGCAGGAGTATTTGAGATTGCATTAAAATACTTCTCAAGTATTGGCGCACTGGGTAATCATAACTGTCCTTTTGATGAAGAACGTGAAGGGTTTGTGATGGGTGAAGGTGCGGGAGTATTAATTCTACAGTCAATGGAGAAGGTACAAGAGTATGGATCAAAGATACATGCAAAGTTATTCCCTGTAGGTGCTGCGACTGATGGGTTTGATCTTACGTCACCAGCATCAGATGGTAGGGGAGCAAAGATTGCATTGAATAAAGCATTATCAAAGTTACCAACAAAGAAGATTGATATGGTATCTGCACATGCTACCAGTACACCAGTAGGTGATATTGTAGAGTATAATGTAGTCAAAGAATTCTTCAATAATATTCCGATGTATGCACCTAAGTCTAAGATAGGACATACCCTTGGTGCATCAGGTGTATTGGAGTGTATTTACAGTATTGAGAGTATGAAGAATAGAGTGATTCCAAGGTGTTATAATTTAAAGAATTGTAGTTATGATATTGATAATATATTGGTAAAAGATGCAGTAAAACTATCAGGGATTGATACGTTACGTACAATGAATAATAGTTTTGGATTTGGTGGTAAATGTGCATCTCAGGTAGTAGAAGTATCATGGTTTTATCCATAGAGATACTGGGGATATACTGGGGAGTATCTTAGTGGTTACTCTCTGGTATATTGTATCGGTTTATACCATATAACCTTTTTTTAACATTATTAATGTTATTTTAAATGTATATGTGTGTTTTGTTCCGTCTGATACATCTTTTTTCTGCTACCCTAAATAAGACCTCTTTTACCCTGTATTTGTGTCGTTTTTAGTGCTCAGATCCTAGTGATCTTAGACGGCCTATTATAGCACGAGCACCAAAAAAATGCAAGGGGGCGCGAATAAAAACTATGAGGGTTCTCACAAATCTCGTCGAGGGTATCACTTGACAATCTCGACGAGTCATGCTACCATAATCACAGGTACATTCATAATATCTCGACGAGCATATGCATGAATGTCAAGGTATCATAATATATCATGTATCATGTCTAAATAATCCGTTATTGACACATTGACATCCACATTATCCCTTGTTATAATATCAAAGTCTGCACGGGGTTCTAATGACATCAGTTTACGAAGCGACTCGCACTCGACGCCACCGCATCACATTGGATGTGCAAGCATTGGGTGACTTTAATCCACATCAAATCGACTTTTATAAACTGTTTGGATTGCAGGAGAATGAATGTGTAGATGTATACGTTGAAGACCTTGACCCATGTGAGGTGTGGTAATAAGAGATACTCAACAATCATATGTCCTTATGGGTTCTGGTGAGAATTCATAAGGATTTTTTTATAATGTTTTTTTATTAAAAAAATATTGCAGGTTCAGTGTCGATGTGTTGATCAGGAAGTTACCCCACTCCCGTTGTTGCTGATTGTCTTTAAATTATAGCGATTTTTAAATGTAATGGGGATAGAGTGTGCCAGTTCTACAAGTGGATTTTGATGGTTGCCAGGGTGCCTTGGCAGGGTTATGTTGGTCACAAGTCAACCACCACAGACTCATGGGCACCAGATCACGAATCGGCATCGAACTCCAGGATCACAGCGTCGTCAGTTCCTATTGCCACTGGGATGGATACCCGAAGGGCAATGGCAGAACACTAGTGAAGCACTACCAGGACCGCGAAGCAGTCAAGGAGTTGATTGATGGCGGGTCAATGTCATCAGTGCGAACACGTAACACCTGGAACAGTGGTAAGATTTTAAAAGATGAGAACGGAGAGTACATCTTCGATTCTGAGGGTTATCTCATGAGTGAGAATGATCGTGACCCACAACCACAGTATCACTCCGAACGTGGCGATGGTATGGAACCGATGCACTCATCGTTTGATCAGTTCACAAAAGACAACTGTGATGAGGAGTTTGTGTATCTCTACAGTTTGGATGGTGAGTGGAAGTGCTGGGAGTTGGAGCGGATCACATTCGCTGGAGTATGGTACAATAAAACCATACGCACGGAGATTCCTGCATGAACCTTCCTGACGACTACTGGTTGGACAATGCCTTCATGGCAGCACTTGAAGAGAGAGCAGCATTCTTTGAGGTAACGGTAGACTATTACCTTGAAGAGTTCTTCTGTTCAGATCTCGACGAGCACATGTCACACGTTCTCGACTAGCACACACGCAATCATTCATCATGAATTACACACTCAAACAACTCCAAGACCGAGTATCACGAATGATCAAAGAACAGGGAGAAGATGCAGAATGTGCCGCATGGATCTATACTAAGAATGATTGTCATCTAAAGGATGAAGATGGTGAGACTGATTATGACCACAACGTAGAAGATGTTGAGGTTCTTCAACGTATCTTCTATCAAGTTGGTGATTCTGATTACATCTATCAGTGCATTCAAGATGAAGTAGATGAAGCAACAGAAGAGCAGTTGATGCAGTATCAGCAGGAGTTGGTCTGATGTCAAACTTTAAAACATACTTAGTCACTGCAATTGAACTTGATTGGGATGATGAACTGGATGAAGAAGGACCAATAGATGAAGAAATAAAAAAAGATATTGTATCGGATTGTCTTGGAGAATGGTTTGCATACAGCGAAGACCACCTCATAGACGATTTGAGTGATACTGCTGGATTTTGTATTAAATCGTTAGAATACAAATTCATAATGCCTTAAGGTTTGAATGGTTGGCAGAGCATCCCGCCGTGGTATTGTTTGGAGGTCAACCACCACAGGACACCATGGACGCCATAGACAACTGGATCATTAACGAAGGGATCGTTTTTGTGATCGATGATCGTTTGGCAAAGATTGACGACATGCTCTCAGAGGAACACTGCGGTATCCCCTGTTCGATGCTGTCTGAGGGTGAGACCTGCCACACCACCGACGCCATCCGCATGATGCTGGAGGGCATGGGAGACCGTGAGATCGCAGATTCTGTGATGCGCGACTTTGACCCAACACCACAGGAGACATCCTTCGACATGTTCTAAAGAAATGTGACAGGGGGTTCACAACGCCCCCTGATCATGTATTGTAGACAAGTCAACCAAACCACCACAATGACATGTTCGCTTCCATCATCCGCACCGCAGTCCGCTCCCACCTTATCAATGGCGGACCTCAAACTTGCTCACAAGTGGTTGCTGCTATGGGACTCGATCCCAAACGCCACAAGGGAACCATCCACGCCATCATGTGCGACCTGGAATCCAGCGGAGTGCTTTGGGCGGAACTCCACCACAAGACAATGAAGCGCACCAAGTGGCACATTGCCCCAGGCATGATCCGCAAGCGTGACCGACTCGCTGCTGCATTCGCCATTGTGTGAACAATAGTTACGGGAGGGGTCACACTCTCCCTCTTTGTTCGCTATGATTTGAAAGTCAACCACCACAGAACCATGATCAAAGATCTTCCTTCCGAAATCCACAACGACCTTGATTGGCAGTCTGGACTCCGTGAGTTCCGCGATGAGATGGAACCCACACTCTATGAGGCAGTTGATTGGGTCTGTCAGACTCACAACATAGAAAAGACTGATGCACTGGTGGAGGCAGTTGAAACCATTATCCTAGAAGATGACTGGTTCAACGATCCCAACAGTGTCATGTCCTACCATCATTATTGATCAATTGGGGCATCTGCCCCTTTTTTTTAACATTCTGTAACTATCAATAGATTCTACCTTCAGTCTAGCACATCGGGGAAAGCACCTGTCAACACATTGAAATATATTGTTACTGACAATAGGCTCTACCCCAAGTCTAGCATTTTTTTAACCCATAAAGCAACCAGTTCAACCAGTTTGCAAAGTGGCACAAGCGCCTTCGATCGATCTCCTCCCCCCGACTAATCCGTGCTATATTTTCTGTAAGTTGAACCACCACCATGACTATCAAGCAAATCGATCAACTCAAGAATGCTTATGCAGAGATGATTGTAGAGGGAATGGATATGAACTCTTTGATTACATTTGCTGTTGAAGAAATTGAACAGAATCTCAAAGATTACAATATGGATGAGTTGAAAGGGGAGATTATTGATTGCTATGGTGAAGAAACTTGGACTGATATGAATTCATAATTAACACTCACTCACCTCACACTAACTAACACAAATGAACAATCAACTCGAAATGCTATCACAAAGAGAACAACTAATGGAGGACATTGATTGTATCATTGAATCATTTTGTTGGGAAATGTGGGAGGGAAAGTATCCTGAAACTCAAGAAGATTTAACCCGCATTCTGTGTGATGCTGTCTGTAAGAACTTCCCTGTGACACTCAAGGAAGTGGCACAAACCACCTTCACAGCAGACTCAGACAGACTATAATAAAGACATCAAGCGGGGGTGATGCATCCCGCTCAAAACAACATCAACATTCAATCGCTTTTTTATTATCATGATCAACGAATTCACCTCCTCTGCAATCGAAGCACTTAGCACCAACGACGACGGTCAGATCCTCGTCACCTTCACTGGTGGTCGCCAGTACACCTACGGCGTTGCCGACGTTGAGCAGTTCTGCTCTGCCTTCAATGCTGCCGCTTCCAAGGGTCGTTATGTGAACCAGGAAATCAAGGCAGAAGGCACCGCCACTGCGCTCAACGCTGTTGCTGTCTGAGATCTCGACTAGACGTGCGCTCATAAGTCTCGACTAGGTGGGCGCATTCCACATACGCGATATTCTATCACATGATCAACTAGTCCTCACACCTAGTTCATATCATATGGTAGGATATCTTTAATTCAATCATTCTCCTTCTCTACCATGTCTGCTCAAATTGGAATCGAAGGATCTGTGCTTGCTTCACCAAAGTCTAGTAAAGCGAAGAATCGATTCTGTAACTTAATGTCATGCGATCCCGTATGCATTGTGGAACAGATTAAAGATGGGAGAATGTTCCTCCGAAGTGCTAACAACCGTTACCACTTTTGGATTGACGTGTCAAGCAGTGTAGATTGGTTTATAGATTAATGCTGATGAGAATCAGTCTCAAGGGTCTGTGGTGGGTTACTGCTACTGATTCTCATTAGAATTATGCCAGTTCTGGAATCGTCTTATGACAGTTCTGGGACTGGCATTTTGATTTGGAACGCTTATCACCCAATCGCCAAACGTCAACCCATCGTTAACAACACTTAACGCAACCCTTAATTAACATTTTGTAACCGCATTGTCAGCGTTGCAGAACCTAGATTCTCTTAAGGTTTAGGGGGTTGGCAGGGCGGTTCAGATCGGGCATGATGGTTGCAACACCACCCCAGACCCATGGCACACACTGACAGCATCATCGCGACATTCTTCCAAAGCAACATTTTAGATCGGCAGATTGGCATGAGTTGGTACAACAATGCTCACTCAATAAGTGTTACTTTTGCCCATAAGTATGGATTCACTATTGAACAAATAGCGGGTGCAATCGCTGCGCTATCTCCAAACAATAAGTGGGATCGGAATATCCATGATGCGGAACAATTAGCAAGGGCGATTAGTATTGGAATCGATCCAAACGAGATTAAAGTTTGCACGTTTGGTAAGAATAAAGCAAAGGCGATCGAGATACTTAAGGGAGCGAATTACGAGGAAATAAAGTTAATCTTAAAAGGTCAGAAGGTAACAGCGTTTTTTGAAAACATCGCTTGTAACGGTATCATCGACGCGCCCGTAATCGATGGACACGCCTTTAACATCTACAACGGCACTGTGAGCGGTCTCAAGGAGGTTCCCTCCATGACGCCTAAGGCGTTCGCGAGAATCCAAGACGCCTATCGGGACGCCGCTAGGATCGCCTCTCAGGTGACGGGCGAGACAATCACAGCGACCCAGATTCAGGCGATCACCTGGGTTTCGTACCGTCGCATCAACAAAGGTTTAATCTGACCCTTAGCACCGATCGCCCTTAACGCAACCGCTTAAGGGCAGATTGACACAATCAGCGACTGATCAGCATCCCTTATGGGGTGCTTTTTTTGTACCCTGAATTGTTTCAGTTGGTTACAGTATTTCGGGGTGGACAGAAATATTAGTGGCACTGTTACGTTATATAATGAAACAATGCCAGTTCGTGGATTGGCACAGTCGCTGAGATCCCTTGGTATGACTGGGTTCTCAGCGGTGTGGACACTTGTTCGTGCGGCACAACCCCTCTGATCAGCAGTCGTTATGGCAGTTATTTGATTGATAAGGTATGCTTATGTGTGCCCTCTGACCCCCCCCGATTAAAAATGGGTAACTACCCTAACCTACAGAGGTGACAGATCGAGTGAGTGATATCGAGTTCATATAAAAAATTTTTGCCAGAAAAAATAACCCCCAGGAGGTCGATATATAATAAGGGTGTCTGAGCGGTCTCGTCTGAATAACGATTCATTAATAGTTCACACCCATGCTATACTGGTGCTAATGAGACTTCTCTAAGATGCGCCGAAGAACTCCTTATTGGAATATGTGGAGGGTTATCCTAACGTATTGGATTGCTCGACACCCTAAACCATTCTTCGTAGTTCTTGGAATTCTTATTATCACTCTCTATAATTCTTTAACGAATTAGACGATTATGGACAAGATGTATCATATCTACGATATAAAAAGTAAATGTGAATACGCTGTACTCAGCGAAGAGGACTTCCAGTTACTATGGAAGGACTTGGACCAAACAAGATACGAGTATGAAGAACTAACGATTGACCATGCAGTGGTCTCCGATTCTTCGTATTGACATTTTGTAGATAAACTGTTAAAATTGAACTGAAAAAACTTTAACGCTATGGCAAAAGGATTCACTGTTAAGGCGTCCGCGCCTACCAAACCCAAAGAGGATTGGGACTACCAAGCAATTAAAGAGCGTATGCGCGGCAAGGCGATTGTCTTTTGTCTTCCAGGTCGCAGTTGCTCATATACATTTTTAAAGAGTTTTGTACAACTCGCATTCGATCTTGTACAAAATGGAATGAATATTCAAATCTCCCAGGATTATTCCTCCATGGTAAACTTTGCACGTTGCAAAGTACTTGGTGCGAATGTTCTTCGTGGACCTGATCAAGTACCCTGGGATGGAAAACTTCAGTATGATTATCAACTGTGGATTGATAATGACATTGTGTTTAATACTGAGAAGTTCTGGCAACTGTGTGATCTTGCAGTTCCTGGTGCAGACAAAGACGGAATTCCACAACCTGAGCGAGAGATCGCAGCTGGTTGGTATGCTACCGAAGATGGGCAGACTACCTCTGTTGCACACTGGTTGGAAGAAGATGACTTCCGCAAGAATGGTGGCGTCATGAATCATGAGACTGTAGAATCCATGGCAAAACGTCGCAAACCCTTCACTGTGGACTACACAGGATTTGGATGGGTTATGATTCGTAAGGGTGTCTTCGAGCGTCTCGAATATCCTTGGTTTGCACCTAAGATGCAAGTCTTTGAATCTGGTGGTGTACAGGATATGTGTGGCGAGGACGTGTCATTCTGTCTAGATGCTAAGGAAGCAGGTGTAGAGACCTGGTGTGACCCTCGTATTCGTGTTGGTCACGAGAAGCTCCGTATTATCTAATTAATGCAAAGAGTCAACATTACGTATATGGGACAGACGATACATTCCGATGTCCCTATGGAAAAAGCAGCAGAAATCCTTCAAGATCTTGCTGAGCAATACTATGAAGGTGCTGATTTTGATCCCTCTGAACTTGAACTAGAACCCGTCGATTAATTATGGCAAAAGTTAAAGCATCACTCACTGGCAAAGTGTTTATTGAGTCTCAACCCAAAAAGACTATGCAAGGATCTGGAAAAAACACAAAATATGCCGCAACGTCTCGTAACAATAAACCAAAGCGTTATCGCGGACAGGGGCGTTGATTAAATAGTATACTTATAGTATTAAGTATTATGGCAGCATTAATCTGCAACCTTCCCTCAGTTGAAGTTTGGGTTCGTAAAGAATATCTTACTGATCATCAATCTGGGCATGGAGAGTTTGTTAAGGGCGTCTGGGTATCTTGTAAGAGTATACCTGGACGTGCTTTTTATTTTGAGACATATTTACCAGAATATGCTGCAATGTATGATAAACTACCCATAAGCGCGTTTCTCTCGGAGCCATGTTTACCTGATCCTGATATGGATCTCCCCAATTTACAGTTTTGGAACTGTATGGACTATGGGGTAGTCTCTGTAACAAAGCAATTCATTGGTTCTATGGACTTTGAACTATATACTAGGGATCATGGTACACAAAAAGGTGAGTACATTTGTACAATAGACAATTATCATCAAGATCCTGATGTAATTGACTATGCAACTAGTGAAAATCCCGCTGAACACAAGTCACATAACCTCATTGAATTGAATAATGGTCAGTATGCATTGTATCCAAACAATAGAATGCGTATTTTTGACAACAGTTTGACTCCTGTTGACCCCAAGATGCCTGATTTTAAGGTATCAACTCAATATTATAGTGTTGAGAATGGTTATGATCGTCTTGGCATGGGTAGGGAGGATGAATATTTTTGGAAAACAGCAAAAGAACAAGAAAACCAACAAAAACAGGAGAACAATGGGTAATTATCACAAAGTTGATAAGGGAGAACTCTTTATTGAAGAGGGAATGACACTAATTACTGAAGTTGATAGTGACAAGTACCTTGATATCTCAAAAAAACGTAGGGTAACCAAGGAAAAAGAGGAGATTTTTCCAATTGAAGAGAATTCTTCCGATTATATTGCCGATTAAACTAAGAGAAGTATCCTAAATAACTTTTAAGGTAAACTTTTCATAAATATCATGCCTATAGAGCGTGTTAGTCGCGGATTTAGAGACATAAGTTTGACATTGAAGCGCAATCCCCTAACAAAAGACATCCTTGCACTCAAAAATGAGTATGCAATTTCACGTTCTGTACAAAACTTGGTATTAACCGCAAAAGGTGAGCGGGTATTTAACCCAAATCTCGGTTGTGCAGTTAGTAGATTACTATTTGAGAACATAGACTTCTTTACAGCGAAAAGTTTAAGAGATGAGATTGAGATTGTTATTAAAAACAATGAGCCCAGAGTTCTTTTAACAAACGTTAAGGTAGACCCCAACTATGATTTGGGACAAATGGACGTTACTGTTAAATACAACATAATCGGCATCGATGCTCAAACTCAAGATTTACAGTTCGTATTACTGCCAACTAGATAAATGTCATTAGTAAATGTAGCGTCTCTAGACTTTGCAGAGATCAAAGAATCGATAAAGAGTTACCTAAGAGCAGAGGGTAGTTTCACCGACTATGACTTTGAGGGATCCAACTTTTCGATTCTTTTAGATGCTTTAGCGTATAACACTTATATAAGTGCGTATAACGCCAATATGCTGACCAATGAGGTCTTTTTGGATTCAGCAACGTTAAGAGAGAACGTTGTATCTTTAGCAAGAAACATTGGTTACTTGCCAAGATCAGTAACTGCATCTAAAGCAACCATTTCTTTGTATATTGATCTATCTTTATTTCCCACTAACCCCGTCGCAGTAACCCTCAGAAAGGGCATTGTAGCGACTTCAGGCATTACCTTTGGTGGTCGTAGTTATATTTACTCCATTCCAGAGGATATAACAGTTCCAGTCAGTCAATCACTGGCAGAGTTTGATGATATTCAAGTATTTGAAGGTTCTTATGTTCAGAATACCTTCACTGTTAATAGTTCAAATAAAAATCAAAGATTTATACTACAAAATCCAAGAATTGATACCAGTTTAATTAGAGTTGAGGTTAGAGAGAGTAGGAATAGTAATATTAGTAGACAATATTCATTTGCAAATAACCTAATTAACGTCAAATCAACTGACGATGTATTTTTCTTGAATGAAATTGCTGATGAAAGGTATGAAATACTTTTTGGAGATGGTTCCTTTGGCAGTAAATTGCAAAATGACAATTATATTATAGTAACATATGTTGTTACTAATGGAGAACTTGCAAATGGAATTGATTCATTCAAATTTTCTGGGAGATTCTTCGACAATAACGGCAGTCCAGTAAAGGTCACAGCACCCCTCGTAACGACCCTAGAAGCGTCTGGTTATGGGTCTGCAATAGAATCTATAGAGAGCATCAAAAAACTCGCTCCAAGGGTATATGCATCGCAGAACAGGGCAGTTACAGCAGGTGATTACGAGGCTTTGATACCAGTAATATATCCAGAAGCAGATTCAGTATCAGTATTTGGTGGCGAAGAAGTTAATCCTCCAAAATATGGAAAAGTCTTCATATCAATTAAACCAAAAAATGGTTCATATGTTCCTAATATTGTAAAAGACAATATTAAAACATCTTTGCGCTCCTATTCTGTTGCTGGGATTATTCCCGAATTTATTGATCTAAAATATCTTTATATTGAATATGATTCAAGCACATATTACAATCAAAACCTAGGCAAGGCCGACAATATTAAAGAACAAATTTTTAAGAGTATTCAAAAGTACGCTGATTCTGATGAGTTAAATAGGTATGGTTCTAGGTTTAAATATAGTAAGTT
>UEXM01000945.1_pt1 | contig 27329 bp, 12 predicted proteins | sample 1796661 | NCBI WGS metagenome assembly UEXM01 (sample SAMEA4772469, study PRJEB27181) | metagenome
CCATAAACTCTATAGAAGTAGGGTCGTTTGTTGCGTAAGCTTTATATGTCTTATCACCATGCATAGGTATAAAACCCCAATCACCAGCATCTAACTGAAACTGAAGAGGATCTCCACTTGTTGTATCATCATACACATATATTCTATGACCAGCTGTAGTTGCTAGATTTTTGATATACAAATATGGAATAGCAGCAAAATCATCTGCCGTATACAATGTCACTTGCCCACTAGCCGTTCCCTTTGCTGTTGAAGTTATTTTTTTTCTATTTAAACCCGTTGTATCTTCTATACCCGTTGCTGTTGTTGTTTTTGTAAGTGTACAAGTGGTAGACAACGCTAGCTCGTCTGTTAAAAGATCTGTACTACTTATAGTTATTGTTGCAGTTGTTGTTGCCATGTTTTTATTTTTTTGTTTTCTTAAATATATTAAATATTGATCTTTCTTTTTTACGTGTACAAACGGAACATATTGAATCTGGTATGTGAACCGTAATTTCAACGCTATCAACTATTTCATGCGTTTCAATTCTATAATCGTATATAACACTGTCCCTGTTGATTAGTTTTAAACTTCTTAGATCACCTATACTATCTTTATAATGATCCTTTAAACGAGCAATATCTAAAAGTCTTTTGTTTAGCTTTAATTGAGCTTCTTTTGTTTGTTCTTTTCTATTGTTTAGATTATCTATAGCCTCGTCTGCCAATCTAATTAAGCTATCTAAGTCGTTATTAACAACGACTTTTGTTTCTTCTACTGGTCTTTCTAACCCAGAACAAGAAAGCAAAATAAATAATAGTGTATAGCATATTTTTCTCACCGTATATTTTTTAATGTTTCTATGAACTTGTCATTCAACTTTTTGTAGTCATCTCTAAGTGTTATAACTTCTTCTTGTAAGACTTTAATATGACTCGTCAGTGTTGTTTTGTTATCAACATATAAATAACCTATAGCTATTAAAGATAACAGTAAAACCCCTGAAATAGGATTACTTGCGAAGTCTTTGAAATTTATGATTCCTTTCATTTTACCAAAATATTAGTTTAACAATATAGCCTATAACAGCAAAGTACAAACCCCAAAGAGCTTTTGTAACGTTTGACTTCCATCTTTGCATCTGTTTAAATTGTTCCAGGTTTTTTAGCCACATAGGTAGATCAACATCTCTTTCATCTAGGCGACTAGTATTCTTATTTACCCTAACCACTAAGCCCTCATCTGGGTCTAATAGCTTGACCATCAGTCTATCCAACTTGTCGTTTATTTCCTTCACGTCTTCTTTCAAAGTTTCGATGTCTTTTTTCATTAATGCTATTTCCTGTGCGGTTGTTGCCATATCAATTTATAATCACTTATTTTTTGGATTGTTTAACTCAATTAAATAGCGAGTTGCTGCTTCGTTTGATAATTGTCTTTTAGATTTTTTTGGTTTATCTTTCTCTTCTTTTTCAGCTTTCTTTTTTTGATATTCTATACCACCAATATCCCAATCACTCCAACCGAGCCCCATTAAAAACCTCTGCCAAGTTTCATTCTGCTCATCTAGCATTCCTTGAATATTTTCTGTTTTACGTATTACTCTTGCGATAGGTACATTTGTTAGAGCCTCTACAGTTGTGGCCGCGGCCTCAATGCCTTTAGTGTTGTCTAAACTTAATCCTTTTTCTAATATTTCTTTTTTATTGTAATGATAAGTGTTTCCAGCCTGATCTAGCTTACTAAATTTAGAACCAATAGTTGGAGACATGTTTAACAAAGCCTCACCAACTTCACTGTAATCAGCATTAAAACCTTTTTGGTTTTGCTCATAAAATTTCATACCAGCGTTTTTAATACCAGAAGCCACAACACCCGGTATACCCATACCTCTTAAAAACGAGTCAGCCATAGTATTATACGCTCTAACTTTCTTTTGAGCAATTTGCTCTTCATCATCACTGTTTGCCATTAAAGCAAATAAACCAGTTTGTAATCCAGCAAATATAGCTGATTGTATTGCACCATAATAAGCTATTTTACTAGCTTTATTTGTAAATGAATCCTCACCAAAAGAGCCCTTATATCTACCCTTAGATAAATCTAATGCTTCCTTCATCATTATTCTATTCATTTGCATTGGAGTGTTTGCAAAAGGTAACAATAATCTACCTTCAAAAGACGTTTGTTGTTGCGATAGTAAATCAGGTCTAGAAGACTGCTGGGTTTTCTCTGCTATCGCTTGAAAATCTACAAACGCCTTAGCCTCTGCTTCTTTTAATGACAAACCTTGTTTTTGATACATCTTAGCTCTATTTCTATAATAAGTAGCACCACCTGAAGATATTGCAAAACTATCCGCAATTTTCGTAGGGATATAACCTTGTTTTAATATATAGGATATAGCTTTTTTAGCTTTACTACCCTTGCCATCTACAGCGGCGGCAAGCTCGGCTTCAGTAACGTTAATTTTTAAACCATCACGTCTTTGCTTTAGCATATCAGAATTCATAATAGTCATAAAGTCTTTCCAATACTGTGGTTGATTAGCAAAAGCCTGCGCAGCTCTAAGCGGATTATTTTCAGCATGATTAATAAAGTTAACCGTAGATATTAACTGAAGTGTAGCTGATCTAGTATTTAAATTCATAATAGCACCAACAGATCCATTTAAGTAATTCATAACCTCGTTACCAACCCTACCTAAGTCTCTGTTTCTAGTCGTTCCGGTTTCCATTCTGTAAAACATATTCTCTACAGCCTCTCTCCATTTAGGACCAAGCTCAGATTCCATCTTAGCCATGTTTTCTTTAGAAAATATTTCATTCTTTATCTCTATCCACTCGCCTATATACTTGTCTCTATTTACAGTCCTACCAGTTTCACTAACCTCAGAAGCTAGAGTTTCAGCATACCAAGTGTCTTTAGGTTGTTTTAAACCAGTTTCAATTTTAGTAAGTTTAGCCACTGATTCTGCATAAGCTTGTAGCTTAGGATTGTTAGCAACGTGTTCTAGTAATTTAGCTTTAGATGTTTTGGTTAATCCAGGCGCTTCAAACCCAGCTTTATTCCATATATAAACTCTAGCAGCTTGATCAACTGTAAAATTAGTTCCCTCAACTTGTTCACTAAGAGATTTAACAACATCTTTGTTGTTTTTACGTAGTGACATGTAGTCATTAAGTATAGTTTGTCTAGCTGTGTTTAAATCGTTAACACCTCTCTCCCATGGCTTGTAAAAATTCTTTTCAAACCATTTTTTATTTTCAACACCTTTTTTACCCTTACCATACATTGGTTCCATTAACAACTCTAAATCAGCAGCGGAGTCTGTCATAAAGAATTTTCTTCTTTTTTTATCCCTACCTCTTACTTTTCCTTCAGCTGTAGAGAATCTTTTTTTAGATTCTACACCTAAAGAATATTCCATTATATCATTAATATCTTTCGAGAAACTCTCACTATATTTTATTGCAGCTTGTTGAACTTTTGATTTTATATCTAACTGTTCTAGAACATTTTTAACGGCTTTAACATTCTGCATTGCGTCATCAGCAAAGTACATATTGTTATAACCTTCAGAAAATTTTTCTAACATCCACAAGGCTTTAGCCTCACCAGTACTATTACCTAATCCAGTAATATTTTCTAAAGGTATTTCTAACCCTTGAGATTTTAAGAACTCGTATATAGGTCTAGCTGCTTCAGGTGGTCTAGCCGTTAATACAAACTGATCTTTTAATCCAAACTTTTTTGCTCTATCCAAGGCTTTTTGAAAGAATGGTCCCTTCTCTCCACCGGTAACAACATTGAACTCTGCAAAATCAAATTCACCTCCCCTGTCAAGTATATCTTTTCCTTCTGTGGCAAATTGCTCTGCGTCTAATCTAATCTTTTCATAACTATTGACAAAATCATTCATTTTATCAATTAGTTCTTTAGGCATCGCGTCTGCTTGCTTGAGATTATCTGTTTTAACTTCCATAAATCTTTCTCCAAACATCTCTTTAAACCCACCTTTATTCCCCTGGACAGATTCGTGATTTTTTTCAACAATCTTATCCAATAAAGATCTCTCTGCTCTAGCTTTATTCCTAGCCAACGCGGTCTCTAAAGAAGTTTCAACAAATAACATGCTAACATCATATCCTTTATCTTTAAATTCTTTAACCAATTTCTCCATAGATTTGATAGACCCACCAGTACCATCAACAACAACTCCATCAGCATTACCCTTATACTTCATCATTTTTCTTTTAGCAATACCTCTAGCTTGATGCTGTAAAGAACCCAACTTACTTCTTTGTTCTTTAGTAAGATCGTTCATATTTTCTGGTAAACCATTGTTTTTCTTAAGCCACTCTAAAGATATATCGGAGTTAACAACTTTAAACCCCTGTCCCTCTAAATTTAACTTCTTGATGACGTTACCCTTACCACTACCAGCGCCACCCGCTAAGAATATAACTTTTCTATTTGGTTTTGGTTTACCACTAGGATTTGGTATTCTAGCTCTAACACCAGACTTAGTCGTTGCTAAGGTATCATCAAAGTCCCAAGTTGACATGCCCCTTGATTTTTTATTTTTCTTTCTTCCCTCTGCCAACGCTTTATCTACTTTAGAAGCGCTATTTAAATTTTCTGAATTTAATTTTTTAGCAACCGCTTGCTTTAAACCAATTTCTCCAAATAACTTTATATGAGCCGCTTTTATTGTCTTTGCTCTAGCTTGAGCTTGGCTTTGTGTGAAATTAGGATTTAGATCATATACTTTTCCTGTTATAACGTTTTCTAGTGCTATATTAAAATTAGATGGGTGCGCATTTCTATAATACCTCCACTCTAATGGATCTTGACCAGGTGTATATTCTGGTGGTAGTTCCGATAAATATAACTTGTTAACCATTTTATCTAATTGCTTAGGAATAAAAGTAGTATGGAAATCTTTTAAAGTTAAATCCATAGCTTCTTTAGCCTGTTTCGTGCCTGATAGTATATACTCATAAATACGAGCTTTAACAAATTGAGTTGGAATTGTGTGTTCTAAAACCCACTCCTTTCCAAATATATTAAAAAGCTCTTTACCCGTGCCTTTAGGAACAATAGCTAAAGAGGCCGACTTTCTAAGTATACCAGTCATAGGTCCTCCAGCTACCTCTAAAAAAGCCCTAACATGCCTGTGGTCAATCTCTCCATTTTCTCGTAGCGTTTTGATTTCTTCGACCAACTCTTTTAGATGTTTTTTATTTGTCTCCGCGTGCTTGTAGGCTTCTTTAACTTTTGCTTTGTTAATATTACCACCATCCTCGAGGAATTCTACATACTTCATTAGGTCTTTCTTTATACCAGCTCTATTAGACTCTGATCTAGATATATCTTTAAATACTTTTGTTGACTTAATTTTATTAGCTAACCCCCTAGCGTCGTCAGCCGTCTTGTAAATAGCTTTTCTTTTACCACCAATTCCGGTTCCACTTGTGTTAGATAGTAGCATTATAGCTTCATACCAACCTTTTCCGTGTTTTTTCTCAAAAGTTTCCATTAGCAACGCATCTAAAGATTGTGCTAGTTTTATACCACCTTTTTTAGATGGATCAAACAACCAGGTAGCGTCTGTAGTTTTAAGACCAAGATCTCTTTCAATTGCATTCAAATTCTGTTGAAGTAGTAAAACTTTTGCAACTCTAGCTTTTAAGGCTTTTTCTTTACTAACAACACCTTCTAAGCCTAATTTCTTTTCCAATTGCTTACCAATAGTTAGCATTTCCTTTCTAGTCTGTTTAACCTTGTTGATGTCAAAAGCAGACTCAGAGCCTAGTGACGTAAAGTAGTCTCTCAAGGCTTTACCTAAAGGGTTTTTTACTTTCTTTTGTGATAAGTAGTTGTTGTACAAATAACTAAATTCGTTGGTTTGAATACCTTTAAAAAACTCACGCTTCTGTTCTAATGTTTTTAAGTTTTCTAAAGCCTCAGAATATACTTTTCTAGATCTACCAGCACTCGTGTTTAACAGGAACCTCGCTACGTTAGCCTCGCCAACTATCTCTGGATTTGCCCTAACAGCAATATCAACTTGTTGACTAGAAATAGTGCCCCCTAGCTCATCTATAAACCTTCTTGATTTCCCAGCTAGAGTACGGTCTTCTTTTAAGGTTCTCCAAGTTCCATCTGGTTTTTGTCCTAAAAATTCTCTAACATCTTTAGCTGTTATATCATTACCTTTAGATTTACCCCTTATAAATATGTTACCACCTGGGCCAGTTGCAACTCTCCAAGCTCCACTAGCGTCTGGCTTTGGATTTACGTCATAACCCATCTTTTTCATTTCAGCAACGGTGTAATCTTTAGTTGTTGCTTTATGGTAAAGCTCTTCTAAAACACCTAGTCTTTTAAAGTTAGAAGTACCTTGTATTTTATCACTAACACCTTTATCGAATTTAACGGTAGCATCTCTAAACATATCAGCAGATGTTTCACCTATATTAATATCTCTATAAACAGGTTCTCCTTCTTTGCTAACTTTTTCTCTAACCTCTCTTTCTCCACGCTCATTAACACCTTCCTCCATAACCGGTTGTTTAAATTTAGCGCTTACAAAATCTTGAAGATTCTTTAAACTAGGTTGATTAAAATCATTAGAATTTTTCTTTTGAGTAGGAGTTAACTTAGCGCCAACTAAATCAAAGGTAAAGTTAGAAGCTAAATCTCCGATGTTCTTATAGCTAGCGTTTTCTTTGTTTTTGATTTCTGGTATTTTACTAATTATGGTTTTTTTCCAACCTCCCTTTTCGTTAAATACCTTGCTGTCTATAGGGAGTTCGTTTTCCAACATCCTTTCTCCAGTAATTTTTACAACCTCTTTGAATTCACCTCTTTTTTCTTGTAACCACTGTTTGCTTAAATCTTCTGTTTCAAAAACTTTTGATTCGTAATTTTTATCAGCTAGCAATCTATCACCTATAGTAGCTCCTTTACCTACAGGGTCGTCAATATCTTTTGCTTTAGGGTTTGCTTTAAAATATTGCTCAACAGCAGTTCTTCTATTTTGATATTGAAAATTAATCCAACCATTTAAACTTTCATTCTCTTCTGGTTTGAATCTTTCTAAAGTCCCGACTATACCCTTGTCGACATACGTTTTCTTTTCTTCAGTAGATTTTTTACCCTCAATACCGAATTTAACAGCATCTAGCCACTCGGCTTTACCATAACCGTGTATTGGGAAATTTATTCCCTTAACTAGCTGTGGGTCAAAAACCCCACCCTCTCCTTCTAACTCTCTATAAGCGTCCCACAAACCCTTATCATTCCATTGTTTTTGAGTCATCATCTTACCGCCTGGATTTGCTCTAGCAAAGTCGTTTATTTTTTTCTTTATAGGATCTTCTCCAAATATTAAATCCTCTTTAGGCATGTTCTTCAGATTATCTCTCATTGTTTTGAGATCGGCAAAAATCTTTTGAATTTTAGGATTTTGAAGATATTTACTTGTGTCCTTATCTTTATCTAATTGCAGTTTTGCTGGGTGTTGTTTTAATTCTAACTCTTTAGCTTTGATTCTTTTCGATAAATCTTCAGATCTTTTTTCTATAGTTTCTCCAGTACCATTTTTAGCCTCCCACTCAGTTCTTCTTTTTCTTTGATTCTCTGTTTTAGTCCTAGATACAAATTTTTCTAACGATTTTAAATTAGGCATTACAGATTTACCCACACCGATTGTTTCTATATAATTAGAGAAAAATTCTACAATTTCCTTTTCAGTGTTTAGATTTGTAGTTTGATTAAGTTTTTCTTTTAAATTGTTTTCTAAAAAACCAGCCAATCTATCGAAACCACTAGATCTTCTAACAACATCTAAATTACCTTCTTTAGCTAAGTACTCGCCTAAGAAGGCAAACATTTCCTCTTCCTTTACTTGTGATTGTCTAAATCTATTTTGTTTTTTCCATAAACCAGAACCCTCAAACGCCTCCCATAAAGTCATTTCTTTTGACTCACCTGTTTTAGCGTCTTCCCCTATGGTTTTAATTTTCTCCATAACTCCTTTCATCCCATTTACAAATTCTGTTTTAAACATAACGTCTTCTGTAAATAATCTATTTAAACCAAAGTGACTTAACTCGTGTGGCGCTAAACCAGGGTTTATATTTTTAGGGTTGAAAACAAATTCATAAATACTTTTTGTGCTACCATTCTTTTTACCATTAGATAGTCTTTGCCCAGGCTTTATCTCGGAGTAAGACATGTTTTTTCCTCTAGGCATATTGAAATCATAACTAAATTTAGTCTGTCCCTTAACTTTAGCGCCCTCTATCGTTGGTAAGAAATCATTAAACAATTTTAACGGTCCTAGTATTGGATCTTGGTAATCTTGAGTATCTCTCATTTGAGCTAACCTAAACTCAGACATGTTTACTAGCGTGTTTAATTTCTCGGCCTCTGCCTCTTTTCCTTCCTTAATAGAACCATTTTCATTAAGTAATTTATCTAATTTTATTTTAGAGGCTCTATTAACTGCTTGTAATTTAGTTTCTCCAGCGAAATCAAATTTCTTAAAATGTCCTAATTTCATAGAAAACCCCATGATAAGATCTGTGATATTGTGTTGCATTATTTCATCAAAATCTCCATAATGTTCTTCTACAAAATTATTCCAAGTCTTATTACCCATCATATCATCAACAATGGCATTAGATAATTCCCCAATTCTAGCACCCACAGTGAAGTTAACCGGAGCCGCAACCGTGTAATCATAAAGCCCCTTCCATTTACCAGCTTTATTACCAGTTAAACCAGTCCACATTTTATTCCAAGGTATTATAGAACCAGCTAATCCAAATCCAACACCTGTTGCATAACTGCTTCCAATTGGTGCCTCCACTCCACTTAACCCCATTGGATCTTGCATTGCAATTTCCATTTTAATACCCTCTACGTTAGCCATAACTCCAGCTGCCATAGCCTTCTCTCCAAAACTAGGGTTTACAACTTTAGCGATTTTTTTATTTTTAACAATCCACTGTGCAATTTTAGCACCTTGTTGTTCTGCGGCAACGCCTTTTAAAAACCTTGGGTTAACCTTATTTATGTGATTTATTAATTTAGTTTGAGTGAGTCTTTTACCGTTTACTAAATATTTTTTAGCTTTTAAACCGTTTACTAATTTGTTCACCCCACTCACGGCTCCTAACGCCGCGGTTGCTTTGTTAGCAATCCAAAAATCAGCAACCATTTTAGGTAAACCACCAACTGCTCTACCGGAATTTTCTGCCAATGTAGTTTTAGCATACTCTTCTTCTTCTGCCGTCGTTTCTATACCTAATTCTTGCATTGTGCCAAGATATGCTTGTCTAAACTCATCTGAAGAGGTTGTTTTTTCTATATTTAAAACACCGGCAACACTTTCTTTTAATCCAGCACCAACAGCTTGCACAAAGGTCTGTTTCTTTTGACTAAATAAGTTTTCGTTTAAAGCATACATTTTATTGTATACCTCTTTATCTGTAGTAATCTCATTAAGATAACCCAACCTAGCCTCACGTTGAACATCAAAATCAAGAAGCGTACCACCAATCCTCCCCGCTTGAGCATCTGACACGACAGCCATTCCATCTTTAACTACAATATCTGGATATGTTTCCATGAATTTTTTAATATCCGCTTTACCGTATTTTCCCTTAAGAATTGGGTATTTTCTTTTTTTACTTTTCCAATCATCAACTGTTTGAGCGTGTGCTAAATTTGTATACAACCACTCTTTTCTTAACTCAGGTCTAGTTAACTTGTCATCTAATAATTTATTTTGTTTTTCTTGAATTTTACCTGTTAAATCAAATACTTTTGATTCAAACGCTTTGGTTAACTCTCTCTCCCCAGTCTCAGGGTTTATAAAGTAACTATACTCTCCACCTTCTTTTTCTTCTCTAAGAGCATTAGCCTGGTCTAATAAACCCGGCTTACCGTCACTGCCGAGTATTTCATCTCTTCTTTCTTTAGTAATCTCAGGGTTGTCTAATTCTAAACCAAAATTAAATATTGTTTGCTTTAATTTCTTCACTTCATCAGTGCCTGTGAAACTGTTTTTAACCGAACCCTCTACTTCAGTTTCTATTTCACCATCAGTCATGCCATCTTCCATTTTTGTTTTTATGGCTTTTATTGTTTGACCTCGCGTAAATCCTTCGGTAGCATTGTTTACAATCTCTTGTATTCTATTATCAACTAATTCTCCTTTTTCGTCTCTTGATAAATCTTGAAATTCTTCTTTTTCTGAAAAAAACAACGCCTGCCAACCACTTGAACCAATTTGATTGATTATTTTTCTTTTAAGGGTTGATCTAGCCTGATCACTATTTAACAAAAAACCACCGTTATCAGAATCAACATATTTAGACATCAAACTAGTTATCTCAGTATCTAATGCCTCTACACCATCTTTATATTTTTTTGTCTGCTTATAACCCTTACTATCTGTTTCTATAAAATTAATTATTTGACTGTAAGCATCTTTGTTTGATCCGCCAACGTTAAAAGTTTGTGAGTTTTTGTTTGGTAAAGTAACTTTTATAGCGTTTCTAAACATTTTCTGTTCTTCAAACTTATACCCATCATCACCTAATATTAGATTTAATTCGGTGGCGATGTTTTCGTCTCTATTAAAAACCGGATCAGCAACGTCATATTCTGAATATTTTACTCCAGTACTAGCCTCTTTAACTTTTAATTCCCTAGAAGTAAATACTTCCTCTATTTGTTTTTTAACATGATTACCGCCTGTTGAATCTTTTACTCCTATTTGTTTTCTTTTTTTAGATTCTATGTATTCAGTAATATCTATATACGCTTTTTGTACTTCAAACACGTCATCAGTGTGGGGTAGATCAAATACTTCACCGTAATCATTACCTGGTAAGGTTATTTTTACAGAATTTCCAGCGCCCGTTTCTTCAAATTTAATATTAGAATTTTTTCCTTGATTATCTTTTTCGTATAATTCTTTTAATTTTGGAACTATTTTTTCCTCTCTACCAAAAAAACCTTCTTTAGATAGATTAAAAAAATCAAATTTCTTAATGTGATTAAATTTTGGTGATACTGATAGTGGGTTCGTTATGTTAACCTTTTTAATCTTTGGTAACTCCGAAGAACCACTTTCCAACCCTGAGTCCGTATCTGATACAGGGTCTACTGTCTTTTCCGGCTCCTCCATTTTAATGGCACCTGGGAATTGACTTAAAAAATCTTGTAATCTATGGGGCGCAACTTCATATTCTGTACCCTCGTGTACGTAAATATTATTCATATTATTTTATTTTATTTTAAGATGCGAAACTTGTATTCCTAGTATTCTCGTATTTTTGTAACATATAATTTTTAACAGCTTTTTTAAACAACTCTTCACCCATTTCATTTCTATCAAGTATTTCCACTTCTTTTCTATCTATAACTACCTTATACTTACCACTACCCATAGGTTCTATTCTATTTTTCTTTCCCTTAAAGCTACCCCAACCTTTATCATCAGCAGCCTCTAAACTTTTGTCAATAGCAGCTACGTCCGCCTCGTATCTTTCACGCGAAAGTTTTTGAGCGTTTGACTCCGTGCTAGAACTAGCCCGTGCGGAAGCAAATGCTTTATCAGTGTGTATTTGTAGGTTTCTTTTGTCTTCTTCCACTTGCGTTCTATGGGCTTCAGCACGCTCAAAAGCTCCCGTTGCCCAAGAATCTTTAACAGCATTTTCTACAACATAGTTACCAACTAATTCCGCATATAATTCTTTGTTTCCTTTTATTTTTTCAATAAGTATCTTGGCATTCTCTGGAGACTTATCAATTTTTTGATATAATTCTTGATCAACTTTATCAAAATCACCATCACCATCCATATCAATAGGAGAATTTCCTCCGGCATAATTTCCTCCATCTTTAGGGGTTTTTAATTTTTCTGAAGGAGTATGGCCGTGTTTAATACTCAACTTGTCAAGCTCTGCATATATTAATTCAATGCCTTTATTGTCGATCATTTCGTGCCCATTTACACCCGCTGTTTTAGCTTGACCATGTAGAATTTGTTCAAAACTATGAGCGTCGTTTCCAAACGTCATGTTAGCAAGGTTTCTTACCTGGTCTAAAGTTCTTACGTTTTTTAATAAAGTGGATTTTATTTTAGTCATGTGGTCAGCACCAATTTCAACACCTTCTTTTTGGTGCTGCTTGAATTGGGCTACAACGTCATTTAACTTCGTCGCAAATTCAGTTTGAAATTCAGGATCGTGTTTAGATAAGCCTTTTTTAATGTCTTTTAAAGACATTTTTTCACCTTTATACGTATACATTATCTCACCGTTCTCCACGGTTTGTTTGGCGTTGTTTGTGCCTTTACTATAGTCGTCTAAAATAGCGTTCCATGTATTTGCTTCTGGACTACCCATGTCGTTATAAATATATCCGTTAGCAGAGTAATTTACCATTTCTTCAAATATTACCTTTTGTTCTGCTATTCCATTTTTATACTTATTCATTTCCATCTCCAACTTCTGTCTAGCACGCTCTTTACCACGTTTGTCTAATGTATCATCATACTTGATTATGTCCAACCTGTCTTTGTAACCATGTATAGTGTTGTGGTGGTTTTCCATTTGAAACTCATTCACATTACCACCAGAAAGTAAGATATCTTCAGCCTCCTGCCCTAAATCGAGTCTCATTTGTTCGGTTACCTTGTGATCTTTCCATTGATTTTCAAACAGTTTAGATATACCCGAAGTAAAAGTTTTTAAGTTTTCTTCCCTTTGTGCAAAAATAGCCGTTTGATCCAGAGGAACATTAGCCATTTCCGCTCGATAAGCCATGTTTACTAAAGTTGAATCTGCTGCTCCGTATACTCCCATGTTTATATTTTTAGTTTTTTAAAATGTTCCATCTTGCTGTAGTGGACCTGTACTAATTGGATTGTATGGTGTTGGTGTTGGTGTAAATCCACCCCCACCACCGCTAAAGTCGCTCCAATCTAAATCTGAACTTGCCAACCCTGTTATTGCGTTTGCAAACATCGCATTACTTGAGGCGTTTGCTGATTGTTGGTTTTGTAAATTTTGTTGATACGCTGCGTTAGCACCAGCTGATTGACCTTGTTGCATACCAAGTAGTGTGGCTTGTCTACTCATTTCAGCTTCTTGAAGTTGAGCAGCACCACCCATTTGTGCCATTTGAGCGTTCCAATCCCCACCAGCTATTAAATTCTCTCTAGCTATTTGATTTGATTGAGCAGCCATTTGGCCCGCTAAAACTGCGGCTTGTTGTTTATCCGCGCCAGCTAATTGCATTCTTTGTGCTTCGGAAGCGCCTTGCATTTGTAATCTTTGCTGATCTGACATACCTCTGAAGTTTAATTCTTGTAAAGCTTTAGCCCCAGACAACTGTTGTCTTTGTTGCTCCATACCACCCGTAAGTTGTGCTTGTTGTAATGCTGCCGCTCCAGCCATTTGCATCTGTTGTTGCTGAGCCGCACCACCCATGATCATTTGTTGTTGTTGCATAGCGCCTTGACGTTCTGCCATTTGGTTTGCCATAGTAGCTCCAGCTTGTTGACCTTGTAATTGTGCTGCTCCAGCTCTTTCTTGTTGTTGAAGAGACATAGCACCTGTAGCCGCTTGAGATTGTAATCTAGACGCCTCACCTCTTTGCATTGCCTCTATTTTAGATGCTTCTTGCATTTGCAATTGCTGGTTTTGTCTTTCTTGTTGACCAATTCCAGCGGCTTGTTTCTGCGCTGCTAATTGTCCTTGATTAGCCATAGATTGTGCTAAACTAGCAATACCACTACTACCGGCCGCGCCCTTTAAACTTTGTAATATATTAGCTCTTTGTTGTCTTCCTTGTTGTGCTTCAAACTGAGCGGCTCTAGTGTCAACAGTTGCGTCTTCAAACTGATTCTCCATACCCTCGTAGTTATTGTCTAAACCTTCATAAGCATTTTCCATACCCGCAAACTTATTTTCTAGACCAGCGTAGGCATTTTCCATACCAGTAAATGTGTTCTTAGCTCCAGCATATACATTTTTAGCGTCAGCGGCATAATTAGTCATATCAGCAGAGACGTCTCTAGCGTCTGCAGCAACATTTGTCATTCCACCAGCAACATTTTCGGCGTTAGCATAAACGTTTTCAGCGTTAGCATAAACATTTTGATAATCCTGCGCTAAATTGTCAAAACTAGTTTGTAATCCAGCATAAGAATTTTCAGCGTCAGCATAAGAATTAGTAAGAGTCATTTCTGCATACTTTTTCTTTTGCTCGTCTAACTTTGCATCCTGCTCTCTTTGGTAATCCAGAGAGTTTTTTGCCGCTCTACCTGCTGCCTTTCTTGATTTACTAGCTGAATAGGCTGTTACTGCTGTTCCTACTAGCATTGCTGTCCCTGTTGCTACTGCCATATTATATTGTTTTTATTATTTCATGGGAAGATCTTTTATCGACCTGCCAACCTAATTTTTCGTGTATATCCATTAGTGGTTTTGTTCTACCAATGCTGAAAATATACGTAATACCTAATTTTTTACAATCTTTTTCAACACCATTAATTAGCATTTCAATTGCTTCTTTTCTATCTTTTTCTCTATAATCAGGATTTGAAACTATCCATTCTAATAAAGCTCCAGTAGAATTTGTTAAATACAAAAATCCAGAAACTATAGGTATTCCATTTTTCTCAACCATATACCCACTTTCGCCATTATCTGGAAGCATTTCCCTTGGTAATACCGGCCATCTCCACCATTTCCACCAACTAGCGATAGTTTCGTAATCATCTTTAGTTAAATAACGAATTTTCATTGTTTAACCTTGTAAAACATTACAAACACCTGTCTACCTTCTTTCCAAGATTTGTTTGGATACTTACTGTGAAAATAATGTGCAGGATATGATATCGCTCTATTTTCTTCATAACCTACAACGCTATCAATAGTCCACATGTCCAAATTCTCAGATTCTTTTGTTATCATTCTATCAAATTCCTCATCGGTAGTTTCTTTTGGCAGCGATTTACCATAAACTTTATGTCGCCATAAAGCCGTGCCATGAAGTTCGTTCCTTTTTCTTGGGGATATATATAAAACTAAAGCTCTATCTGGTTGTTCACCCTGTATGTTTAAATCACTATGTATCCTCCAATTAGTATCAACAACATCATTAGATACTCTAAAAAACCCTAATATATTTTCTAGTTTATTACCCTCTACTTCCTCTAGTTTTTGTAATACATAATCATTAAAATCATCGCTAGATTCTTGTACCCAAAAAGATTTTCCAGGTGTTTTATGTTCGGTGTAATTATTACTATTTAAATCTTTTACCGTGTTTTTAAACAAATTGTTGTCTAAAAAGTCATCTATAAAATATATCATAATTAATTAGCTTGTGGAAAAAGAGAAAGCCAATTTGCCTTACCTTCTTCTTGCTTCTTAATTACGTTTTCATACGCTTTGTGATGAGTGTATATAAGATTATACTTATCATCTAAAACTTCGTGATTTAATTCCTTACATCGTTTAATAACACCGTTATAAGTTGTCATAGCCCAAATTATTCTACACCCTAACTCTATAGCTAATTCAGAACAAGCCTCTATTAACATTGTTATCATCTCAAACCTATCTTTACCCTTGTAGTTTGGATCTGAAACTAAAAAGTCAATATAACCCATGTCTGAATTTGTTAGATAAACAAAAGCCGCAGCTATTATTCTACCTTCTTTTTCTATCGCAAGTCCCATTTCACCATTTTCTGGTAAAAGCTCCAAACTAGGTACTAACATGTGGTCATACGATTCCCACCAATCTATTAAGATATCTCTATCCTCAACCATCACAGGTCGAATTTTGTATTTTTCTTTCATTTTATTTAATTTAAGTGTACTTATATAGTCACACTTTTTGTGCTTTATTTACTACTAGTAGTTACCTCTGAGCTAATAGAATATAACTCTGCGTACTCACTAGAATAATTCTTAAACGTAACATCGGCAAAATATCCTTTTAAACTGGAATCGTTTACCTCTGTTTTTTTTGAAAACAATACAAACATACCAGGCGTAATCACTGGGTAAGTGGCGACATCTTTGTCAATTACTATATAACTTGGTGTCACGCCTACTATTACTCCAGCAGAAATAGGATCTGTAGTGACACCGTTAGATAAAACGTCAGAGACATAAGCTGTATCACCAATCTGTAAAGAACTATTTATTATACTACTAAAGTTTATTTTTGTTTGTGCCATGTTTTATATTTAAGAACCTGCTCCAAGTGTTAATATCTTATCCAAATCAAGGTAGATCGAGATAGGGTGTGCGGCATCATGTACTGAATATTTATTTATCGTAATAATACCAGAAAAATCTATTTGACTATGTGTTTCTAAAAAAGTAAGAACAGTTCCTACTTCTAATTCTTGAGCTAAACCAACGGTTATAATACCATCATTACCAGAACCATCAGCATCTGGCGTAACAGCAGTAACAAGGTTAGCATCAGTATTGTTAACTTCAAAACCTTTATATTTAAACCCAACGCCTATTCCTAGCGTATTAGGTAAAGCTATACTAGTGCTAGAACTATCTGTTGCTTCTGTAACTCCATCTCTAGCTTCAACTGTTTTTTGTAGCAGTACAGGAGACTTCGCGGTAAGACCAAAGCTAAGATCAAGCCCAATAGCGTCGTTAATATAAGTTGAACCATAGGCTCTAAATGTCATTGTTTGCCCTTGATCAAAGCCAACTGCCGAAGAAAAAGTAATTGTTTTAGTATCTGCATCAACAGCTGTTACTCTAACTCTACCAGCAGAGCTTCCATCATTTAGTTCTGGCGCTGTAGCACCCTTGTAATACTTTAAATCCATACCAACACATAGGTATTTGGTATCAGCTACTATAACAGTTGTGCTATCTTCCCCATCACCCGCCGGATTAGTAACCACGTTTTCATCTGTTGCAAAGTACCAATACGACGAGTCATACGCATCAATGTTAGCAGACGTTAATTTAAAACCAAAGCTTTTAGCATCTGTTGTAGAGTTTAAAATATTCCAACTAAAATCTACCCTACCCTTATCAGTTACAGCTCCAACAGACGTTGATGTTGGTAATGTTTGGTAGTAAGTGAGATCTGATGGACCAGGTTTGAACGTTATAGTGGTATTGGACGTTGCTTTTGATATGTTTTTGGTTATAACGTTAGAATTAGAACTTGGTGTTTCTGTCCCGTTTATAGTTATAAGTTTAATCACATAATCACCACCTCCAGAGGGAAATATGATATTATCAGTATAATTTCTTCCACTAAGTTTTACTTTTAAATTATTATTAGAATCATTGTGACCATCTTCAAAAACCTTGTTTTTAAAATCATAATACTTTAATGTGCCCGATTGTAGCGCTATTATTTCAAACTCAGCTCCTTTATCACCGGCAATAGTGAACGGCTTAACAACTCGCCCAGTGGGCATGCTACTAACATCTATACTAAAACTGTTTATTTTCATATTAATTATTTTTAATAACCACCACCACCACTCGCGCCACCACCTGTGCCACCGCCGCTAAACCCGCTACCACTATTACTACTCGTGCCACCACCACTAAATCTATTAGAACTAGAAGATGAAACAACGGTTGTGCTTTCTGCACTTGATACAACACCAATTCCTTGAACACTAAACCTACTTGTATCTAGAGCTTGATTAGCGCCTAATCCTTTTATGTAATTAAACCATTTTCCTTCTTTTTTAATAAACTCAATTATACTACCAGAATCTAAATTTGTTTTTATCTCAGAACATTCCCACCCGAGTATATCACCACTCAAAGCCGCGGCATTACTTATGGTTATTTCGTTTGCACTCGGTTTATATACATAAGCTTGACTTCCCTCATAATTTATAGTATTAAATATTTTTACCGTAGATGGTTCTGGATTAACAACAGCTTGAATACTAGAATAATTATTTACTCCATAAAACTCGTTATAGTTATCAGCTTGTTCTGCTGTTGTTTTTATGTAAAATCCAGTAGCTATATCAAAGCTACCTGTAGAACCTTGTAGTTTCGGGATATAATGCTGGAATAATTTTGCGTCTTTAAACGTAAAGTATTTTTTAGATACACTAACACCGTTTTCAGGTACAAAACTTTTAAAGCTACTCCAACCGTTTACAGCTTCATTAAACGTAATAGTTTTATCAGCTGTAGCTTCGTCAGTATAAACTCTAACCATTGATATATTATCTATATAACCATTTATAACGCTTCCGTTATCTCTAGCTACTATAACAAAAGTATTTTTTAAATCAGAATCATAAGTATCATACGGAGAATCTTGACCAGGCCCATATAGATCTTCTCCAATAGTAATAACTTGCTCAAAACTTGCAGGTTTAGAATTATCTATACCTGTTATCTTAAATCCATATCCACTGTTGTTATAATAATAAACACCAATTTCACCAGTAGTTATACCGTGGTTAAAACTTATTTTATATTTATCAAATTGATTAGTAATCTCACTAATCTGCTGGCTAATACTTATAAACTCATGTCCGTTATCTTGAATAGGACAATCGTCAAACACAAAATAATTGTTATCATTATCCAGGTAAATATATGGATCAACTTGGTTAACATCAAATCCATTAATATTCCAAGATCCAATATTGCCAACTAAAACCGTTTGTTCTAAGGGTGTTAACGATATATTGCTAATAGCATATTCTTGCGCACTTGTTTCGCCATCTTTTTGATGAAATTGTATTTTATTACCAGCATTACCAACAGTCCACTCGGAATCAATAGCAGTTTCAGTACTAGCGGCGGTGTACTCATCAAATCCACCAAACCCATCTTCTTTGTAAACTATCCAACCAGAACCATCTTGAACACCACTAGAATTAGTAGTAAGATCGAAAGAAATCTTATAATTACCAGGATCTTCTATTCCATTAAATGCGACACCTCTAAATTCACCAGTATCACTAACAGTTACCACACCACCTAAAGAGCCAGAGTGGTTATTGGTTATAGGATTATTACTAATTGTAAACGTTAAATCCCAAGGACCTTGGTGGAAAGTGTTTACGTCAACAAGATCTTGTGACCACGTGTGGTATATGTTAATCCCACCAGCGTTAGCCGGAAGCTCCCAGCACAATTTATTGTCCCTATAATACATCACATTGTCACTAAAACTATGCGTTGGGATTGACGAGATCGGAGCATAATCCGTCCAATGATCAACGCTTCCAACTGTAGCTGTTGTGGTTAAGTTTTTTGGAATTATTTTAGTAATTCTAATACCATTAGTACAACCTAAAACTCTTAAGGTAAACTTATTTGAATCGTTGTTTTTTACCCAGCTATCACTAGCTATTTGGAATATCCCTCTTAACACTGTGTCTTGGGTTCCATATTCAGTCCTAAGAGTTGGTACTAATTTACAGTGTGCTATAGTAGGAGTTACTGGGTCATCGCCTCTCCAAAGACCAACACCTTCTTCGTTAATTATTCCATCATCTACAAAACCTGTTATTGGAGCAACACCATATACTAGCAACTCACCGGGATCAGTTCCCGGTGTAAAATTATCATACTCAATATCGACTAAATACCAATTACCCTCGGTCCATGGATTGCCAGTTATGTCGTGCGCGATATCTGAAGCATCTGATGAGCTACTAGACGTAATGTCTATATGACTAGCGTCGTCTAACCAAGGTAGAGTGTAAGAGTTATTACTAGCGTTCTCCCTATTGAATACTATATCAGGAAAACTATTCGTCTGCAGTGTTGGACCTGCCGCACCTATAATACCCGCATAATTATCTACAGACGTATAGTGCGTGGGATCCCAAAAAGTAGGGTTTCCTTGTGAATCTGTGTTACCGTTATGTTGAAAAGTAAATCCTTGTGGTAAAGAATAGTTTATAGAGCTACCGTCGCTATGATCCCCAGTGGTAAGGCTGCTAGTACGACTACTTCCATACGTCCCAGCGGTTTCCATTGATGTAGTGAAGGTATTACCCGAACCAACGGCATCTGTAGTGAAAGTCCACATACTAGGATAAGTTTGTGTTGTAAAATATCCATGATCTACTTCCACCCATTTTGGTATATTTACAGGTGGCACTGGGGCAACACCAGCGGTGTCAATCGAATGCATGACTGTGCTTGGAGTGTTAGTTTCTAAAACACTAAAACCTTTCACAATTTTTACGCCTTCTATCGAAAAAAGAGGATGCTTTAGTCTATTCCAATTTCCTCCTGCTGTTTGGGAAGGTTGAAACCAATTACCACTAAGATGAGGCATGTCATTATAAAGCCTAACCCTTAAATTATCAACAACTTTTTTCACAGGACCATAAGGGTCTAACTCTAAGGCTTGTGAATCTGTAGCTGTGTACTCTTTTAATTTAACACTAAAGCTAATTTTGAAATCTCTAGTTGTGCCGGGATGTCCATGCGCTTGCGGGGACAATGCGAAAAACCTGTCAGACGTGGTATTAGTCGAGTCTTTACCTGTTTTTGAAAACACTTTTGATCCAGAGCCTTGCCACCCATCTGCGTCTACAAAGTTTAAAGGTTGGTCCGGGTGTGTGGTAAAGGGTGATACAGAGTAACCTTCATCTCCATCAACGCCTCCAAATGGAGTTGAGTGAAAACAGTTGTAAGGAGTTATATCAGCAGCAGTGCTGGCTCTAGAACTACCGTTATTATCCCAATCAGCTGTTATGTCACCATTTGCTAATTCTGCAGCCGTTGGTATGCCTGTGATCGTTGTCCCGTAATATGTTCCACTAAAATTAGGGTTAATTATTCCAGAATCTAAACTAGCAGAACTACCAATGACAGTGTTACCGTCAAGAATCTCAACCCTTGGTTTAATATAATTTCTTCCATATCTTGCTTTAGTTTCAAGATTACCACTAGTTCCCCACGTATTAGTATAGTATGTGTCATACAGCACTAACTTAACCTGTACATGTATTTCATCACCAGCAAAACAACTACTATGTGTAACACTACTTGTATTTTCGTTTGCGGCACCGCTATCAAGGTTTCCACTCGCGAGATATGAATCTACAAGGTTACCAGTCGGCGTAGTAGGGTTACTCGAGTTAGTATCTGGAATCCCAAAACTTCCAAAAGTAATGTAACTTCCCCCCGTGTTTACAGGTCTAAACGCATATATTTTAGAACTACCAGGGATTTTGTAAAATCTTCTTGAAACGCTACCAGTACCACTGATTAAACTGCTTGATAAGGTTGCTTGTGTTTTGTGTTGTACCGTACCAGTACCATAATGAGAGTTGTATGCTTCGGTTGCACTTAATATATTAGGATCTAAAAATCTTTCACCATCATCGAAAAGCCCACCACCACCCGGGGTCCAACCACTCGTGCTAGAATCATAATCAAGCATAGCCCCGTTAACACTACCTCCACTATTACTCAACGGAGTGTCAAATCCTATTTCGCTACCACCACCATAAACCACTGGGGTTGCTGGAATACCAGTCGCGGTGTATGTTTGCGTGACGGCTTGTTGCAGAGCCCCTTGCTCAATAGCCCAAAGTGGATTATTTCCTTCGTGAACCTTTACGTGAACAGAACTATACAAGTCATAAGCTACATCTACAAAATCCGCCCAAACAAAAGGATTACTACTTGGTCCCGGATCTGTATCAAGAACATTATGCGTATCATAAATATATGCAAAAGGCGTTCCTACATTCACGCCGCCATCTACAATTCTACTTAATGGATTAATTTCTATTGGGTCGCCACCAGCTTCTATATAAGCGTCTTGTAAAACGTTTTGACTAAAGCTATTATTAGAAAGTGTTAGATTGTAATCTTCTTTATAACTATCATAAGTGCCTATTAAAGAGTTATACTCCGTTAGGTTGTCTCTAAACCAGTCGTGCATTCCAGCTTTAGATATAGGTGTTAAACCATCTTTTGATAACCTAAGTACAGCTCCTCTTTGCTTGTCTGTAAAATATGTTCTAAACGATTCTCTAGCAAATGATTCTGGATTTTTAGATATACCATAATTACCGGAAAATGGATTGGCGTCTCCAAGTACTCTATCACTAGCTATTAACTGTGGATTGCCATCAGCATTAAATATTGTGTCTTTATTAGATACTATACTAACAACTCTATCTTCACAGAAAGCTATTAAACTAATTCTTCGTTGAAATAACTTTTGAATACTACCAAATGTAGGGTTTAAATCCTTAGTAGTTTTTTCAGCCATTATAAACTGATTCAGATCATTTACACTAGAATTAGAGTTGTATACACCTGAATATATTAGACTATGCGCTTTATGTTCTTCTTCGTATATTTCTTGGGTTGTTGTAGACGCTTTAACACCGTTAGAAATATATATAGCGTTAAAATCATCTTTAATTCTATTTGACTCAATTCCATTCCCAAATGAAAAAGAATTATACCAAGAAAGTCCAGATACTATGTTTTCCCCGATGTTTTCTTTAAACTCAAATTCAGTTACAACTTTAACTGTCTGTCCAGTTGCAGGTACATCATAACTACTTACTACTTCCGCTGTAGTATAACCACCATCTTCTCTAATGAATTTAAATGACATGTCTGAGTAATCGATTGCTGTTTCGGCACCATTATCTTCATCAATATCGTATTTAGGAAAACCTGGGTGAAAAGTAGCTGTAGAATTATCCCATGATTGTAATATAGAAGCACTTGTAACTGTAGAATTTAAAACCTCAACTCTACAGCCAATTGGAGCAAAAAGTTCGTTTGTTTTGTTGTTTATTTTTACTGGTAAATTATTACTAGCTTCATAGTATATGTCTAAATCTACCTCTTGTTTTTTAGGGTCAAGCTCCCATATGGCTGGGAATTTACTTAGATCAGAAAGTAAAACAGACTTAACTGGATCTAAAAATTCAATATCACAGAAGTTGTTATTAGCATAATCAGCTGACATTATATTTTCACTAGCATCAAGTGGATTAAAACCACCGTTTGTAGTAGCATCTGTTGGGCTTTTGTCTAGTTCAATTATATAACAAATTCTTCTATTATGAGCGGCTCCGAATTGTTTTATTTTAGCTTTTAAATCTGTTACTGTACCAGCGTCTGTGCTCTTCCCAAGATTGTTTAACTTATCAAGATATTTTATAGCTGCTGTTTCAACGCTCCAATAGTTTTCATCATCACTGCTGTTACCAAAATACCCATTTACATCTCGGTATCTATTATAAGCCATTCTCCAAGAAGTGTGATTGTATAATTTTTTTACAACTACTTTTTTAATAGTGTAAACTGCTGTATCTGCCGAACTACTACTAACTTTATTAAATCTAAATCTTGCTCCCGGGTGTAGGTTTCTTATAAAATCGCGTATTTTATTATCTTCATCTCCTTCTTCGTTAAAGGTAGGATCCCACTGTCTAGCGTGTAATTCTCTATACTTTAAGTCGTACCCATGTCCTACCCCAGGTCTTGGGGCTAAATACCTGTAATTATTATTAGAGTCATGATTACCCTCCATAGGTAAATGTCTATGTTTGGTACCTGTAGTACCATACTTTTTATTTTTAGTACGACCTGTAAAAACTCCACCACCCCATATACCTTGCAGTTGTGCTGCCCAAGAGCTAGAGCCGAATAAAGCTTGTTCAGTATCTGGCGTGAAACCAGTGCTAAAAGCGTCGGGATGTAAATCTTTACCCGGGGCAAAAAAAGATAAATGCATAAAATGCCTTCCAATCTCGCCATCGTTAGAATAAGTTTTAGTATCATTTCCAACTCCCTGTTCCGTGTTGTCTGATGTTATACCGCTAAACCATCTTCTAGGACCAACTGCGTGAATATCTCTTGTGGTAACCACACCCTCTAAACCATTTATATGATTAGCATTTATAGCATCAGCATCAGTAGGAGTGTCTCTTTTAGGTCTCTGTAGTGGACCAACCCACCCATCAACTCTTTTATTTCTCCAATCGCTTTGAAGCGGTACTAGTGGTGACGTAGATACTAAATCATCATTAAACCAAACGGAATTAGCTTTTACTTTTTTCTTTAAACCAGATTGATCTTCAAAATCAGTTATCCAAGTTTTTAACGGTGGATAACTCCAGCTAGAGTCTTCAGCAGAGTCACTTTCTCCAGCCGTACAACCAGACCAAGTTATGCAACTGTATTTAGCGTAGTTACTTGCCTCGCTTTGCCCAGCAGCCATGTGCATTGAATCTATAAAAAAAGTAGGTTTAAATGTTGTGAGAATACCTTCCCAAGGACTATACCAATCTGTCACTCTTAATGAACCGCTAGCTGATGAGTTACCAGCAACATCACCAACATTATCATTATTATCAGCGTGTTGAATACTATCCTCAGGATCCGTAGCAAGATCTGCTGGATGTCCATTGTAATTTGTAAGACCGTAATCATTATTACTAGCAGCCACGTCAACAGTGGCTGAATCACCAACATCATCTTGCCAATACCAACTCGCTGTTTTTGATGTCACTTGAAATTGATCTAACACGTCAACCGAATTACCATTATCAATCAAATCTGTAACTTGATTTTTAGAAATCTTAACAAAAAATTTACCTGAAAAGTTTTCATCATCTTTACGTTCTTTTCTTTCTATCTGAACGATTAAATCAGGGTGTAACGACGTATCACCACTAGAGTCTACGGTTGATGATGTTGTCGCAGAATTTCCATCATGGTGAGCTATGTCAGCATCTATTTTAGTTATCTTAGTTGCTAATTTAAAAGTATAATTATCATCAAACTTTCCACTAGTTATTTTATATTTTTTAGAAGAAACTCCCTTACCATCGGCATCTAATCTTCTCCATGATATATATAAACCCGAAGTTCTAATTGGACCAGCTGGTGGATTAGTTTCGGCTTCATCCTCTATTGGAACCCCACCAAATAATGCTGACCCAGAGTTAGTAAACTCCTTCCAACCATTAGCCACCATTTTTATAGTATCAACTTCTTTATCTATTCTTTGATCCTCGCTCGTAAATATATCGAGAGTTAAACTATCGATAGCTTGATTTTGATTTGATTGATTAAGTTGACCGTAATTAACTAATTGAAATTTACAAGCTTCTGGAGCATTGTTTTGAATATCAATAATTTTAAACTTATTTTCTGTTGGTACTTGCTCTTCTCCAGTGCCAATTTTTTTCTTTAAAATTATATAATCTTCCTCTGAAACTTTGTTTCTATCAGATGATGGAAATGAAATCCAAATATGACCTTTTGAATCATCTAGCTCGTAAGTGCTTTTTGTAACCCACGCTCTATCCATTACTAAGTTATAGTATGGATTAGAAGTTTCTTTTATAAAAAACTTAAATGAATCAACCCACTCTGGAAAATTGTTAGTGACACTAGCGCTTAACTGAAGGCTTCTACTAGCGTTGTTATTTCCATTGTTACCTTTCCAGGGAATATTTACAGCGCCACCTGTTGATGTAAGTACAGGTGTTTCTCTTCCATACTTATCACTGTACACGACTCCTACTTGATAATTTCTCTGCGATTTCACATGTTGTAATCCCTGTGTATCAAAACTACCTATATTGGTTTTTCTATCGCTATAACTAACAGACACCTCAGTGTCTTCTCCTAGGTCATAGTTTTGAACGTAATTACCATAAACAACTCTATTGCCAGTAACCTCCTGTGCTAAAGCTTTTTTAGGAACATTATCCCATGGCCTTAACAGTTGGTTAGCCGGTAAGGCCGCATATATATTTTCTGTTGTTACAGTATACTTCCCCTTAGTAAGTCCACCTTCTGCCTTGTAAGTCCCGCTACTCGCTTCAAGTGATTTACCTAATCCAATATCAATACCTTTACCTTGATGGTTACTCGTGGTGTGCCAATCTTTATGGGAGTGTTTTATTGACTTAATAGAATAAATAATAGGTGATTCTTCTTGTTTGTACAACAGCTCTATTTCAGCAACATCTTCTGGCGTGTGGGGTGCGATAAAGTCAGTTAGCTCTATAGAATGAATAGAGTTAACCATAGCCTTGTTGTACGGCTCTTCTATATCATAAGCATTATCTTTATTGTAAAAAATATTTGTATCGTTAGAAACGCTCGTGTCTTTAGGGTATTTAGCATTAAACACCGGGTGTGTAAAGGGAGCAAATGGGGAGAATTCTCCATCTCTATATTTGTATCTATAAGAAAATCTTGGTAATTTTGTTTCGAAAAGATTTGGAATACTACTAATGCTATTAACGTCTTCAGAGTGGTTTATTTTTACCGAAGGAGCATTTAAAGGTTTTAACTTAATAACCGTAATATGACGCTCTTCAATATCCATGGTAATATCATTACCAAAAATCACATCACCTATTTCCCAGGCATCAGTTATTATATCGTCGCTGTCATCTATAGCGTGAAAATATGTTCCACTTTCAAAGGTAGGCGTGGGAATATCAAATGCTACTATTTTTTTAACTCCTAAGTATTCGCTGCCTCTATAGTGTTTAATCTCGTGTTGACCAGAGTCGAAACCAGTACTAATAGCAGTAACACCTAGCAACGCATCTAATTGTTTTATATTGTACCAAACTCGTTCACCCGCATCTTTAACTCTACTAAACGGATATGTTAGCGGGGTAATAGCTATAGAATTACCATTAGCATCAACGGCTCCAGTTATAAGATCTAAGGTTATACCATTGAAACTACCCTTGTCAAACATTAACTGAGTGTGGGTATTAAGATCAACTGTACCTTTTTTAAATTCGTCAATATTTATTTTTCTTGGATCATTGATGTTGTCAGTCCAAAGCAATAAATTATCTATTACACTTATACCTGTTATTATTTGCCCGGTAAATTTTAAAACAGCCTTAGGAGTGCCAACATATTTGTCAACTATAATAGGTGTAAACCAAGGTTTATCAGAGCTCTCGTCTTTTGAAACATCGTATAAATCTACGTTAAATTCTACAATAGCATCTGTATCATAGCTAGATACAAACCAGTATATCTTGTTTGTTTTTTCGTCAGCAAAACTACCAACACAGGTAAACCCGCCTGGTATTATATCTTCTATTCTATGGTTACCTAATATGTTTTTAACAACACCAACATTAGATCCTTCTGAAGTTGAAACCTCTATGTTTAACGCGTCTCTATATTCTCCATTAGGCACTAACCTTTCATCAAGGTCTTTGTTCATTTTACCTTTTAGAAAACTATTTTTAATCTCCGGCATATACTAGTGTTTTATTTGTTTCGATTTACCTCTTAAAA
>UEXM01000946.1_pt1 | contig 27308 bp, 40 predicted proteins | sample 1796661 | NCBI WGS metagenome assembly UEXM01 (sample SAMEA4772469, study PRJEB27181) | metagenome
TTTCTTTAATTTTGGATTTCTTTCTGTTGTATCTTTTTCATGCTTTTTTATTCTTGTAATTGCACCTACTAATTTATCTATAACATCATTAGAAGATTGGTTTTCTTTTATTTCTTTTTTCTTTATTTGGTCTGGTGTAGGTGCAGAAGGTGTCCATTTATCAGGCACTATCTTATTTTTCTCATTAAAGTTTAATCTAGGAATATTTATTGTCGTACCTTTGTCTGTATACTTAGTGTACTTCTCCTTAACTATATCCATTGCTCTACGTCTGTCATTGTAGGCTGGATGATTTACATTATTAAATATAACTTCTATCTCTCTAAGCATTTTATCAGATATATCTCCAGCTATTTTATTATTTGCTACATTATCAGATGTAAATATGAAACTACCATCGTTGGATGTGGTTACTGTAGTACCACGTTTTGATGTTAAATCCATTGTGCGTGATACCCATGAAGCTATATCTGATGCTGCTCTAGATTGTGAAGCAGTTGTGTCTTGACCTACGGACTTTAAAAATTGAGTACCTCTATCAGATAAGCCAACTTGTGAGAAGTCTACAGCTTTTGTAGCACTGTCTTGAGAAGGTTGTTGTAAATCAATATTTTTATTTATTTCATCTATAGCTGAAGTATCTTCTTCGCCACCCCTAATAAAATTACGTAAGAAAGATTGACTCTTAGGTGCTTTTACTCCATCCATTAAGTTGTTTAATTTAACTGTAGGTCCTGATAAAGCCTCTAGCACATCTTCTGTTGAGAATCCTGCTATCTGACCTCTATACTCTTTTGATACTTTGTACAAGCCATTTAAATCTAAAGTTGGATTTTTTGCTTTTTGCTTTAAGATTGTTTTAAGGTCTCCTGTCTGATAAGCCTGACCAGCTAGATATGGATTCATATCAAGTGCTACTGCTCTTTTAATGTCTGGTTCGGCAGCTTCTCTTCTTTCTAATCTCCTTAACTTATTTCTAGCTATCTCTTTTGTGGCTGATGCTGTTGCTGTTTCAATAAACTTATCTCTTCTTGCTCTATCTGCTTTTTCATATTCTTCTATTTTTTCCTGAAAGCCTTCTAGAACATATGGGTCTTGTTTTGCAGCGTATGCAGCGATAACGGCGGCAATGCCACCCCTAACATATTTATTATCAAAAGCACCAAAAGTGCTAGTCTCTTCTTCCTTTTTTACTTCGTCTGCCATTAAGCTCTCCTAGCCATTAGACCTGTAGGCATTGTCTCTTCAGCTACAGGTGCTTCTTCTTGTATCATCTCTTCTTGAGAACCCATATCATTCTCATTAGCTACATTTTCAACAGCCAACTGAATAGTAGAATCTTGTAGTTCAGACTCTATATCTCTTTCTATTCCTGTTACATATTCAATCCCATCACTCTCGGCTATAAACATTATCATTTCCATAATGACAGGTAATGACAACATGCCAACATCAAGGCTGTGTACACCATTCATCATATTAACTGTTTGCATAGCATTAGCAATCATTGTTACAGGCATTTTTGTTTCTAGTAAATTTAATACGTTATCAGCAAAAGCATCATCCTGCATCTTAGAAATATAGTATTGTGCAACATCATCCATACTTGTATATTGAGCAGGTTGTTGCCAAGGTCTAGCACCTACTTCATGTGTCATCCCCATTCCCGGGACAGGTAAATCAAATACAGGTTCTTCTCTATTTTCATACATGATATTATACTTTCTGCTTTAACATATTTCTTTGTTTTCTTATAGCTATGAAATAATCTAATGCTATTTCTATAGGCTCTTGTTCTTTTTCTTCACTCTTGTTATTTTTTTGTTTTAGTCTTTTTAGCAAACCTTTAACATTACCACTTTCTTTGCTTGGCGTAGAAGATTTTCCTGATGCTTGCATAGTTTTTGCTAGGGCATCAAACTTAAGGTATGTTGCTTTAGCTGCATTATTTATCATTTGTGTCATTTAAATTTCCTTATTATCCAAAAGATGAGAATATACTACCAATAATACCACCTAATGCTTTCTTCCCTGCCGCAGACTTAGTAGCATTGGCGGCATATGCCTGTGCTTCTTTACTGATTTCTGCAATAGCAATTGCATTGATTCTATCTAACTCACTTTCAGCACTCTTCCATGCCCACTCAACAGTATCAGAATAAAAAGACCACATATTATTATATGCAGTATTTGACACATCTAAGACTGCTTTTGCATTCAGTTCGTTAGCACGATTGATGGCGGCAGTATCTGCTGTAGCTATCTCTCTTCTCCATACTGCATTACTTTGAGCAATAGCTAATTGATTGCTTGCATTAAATTGGTCACGTTGATTTCTAACTTCTGCATTAAAACGTTCTATGGTATTCTCTTCACCTGCATTAAACTGTGCCTGTGCATTTGCCTGTGTTGCATTAAATTGAGATACGTTGTTGGCTAGGTTTGCCATAAATTGTTTGGTTTGATTTTCGGATGTGGCATTGAATTGTTTAGATGCATTGTCAGCAGCTTGGTCTGTTAAAATAGATTGGTTAAGTGCCTGTGCATTAAACATGGCTGTCTGTTGTTCATTACTTAAGTTAGCCATTTCCTGCTGTAAGAAGTTTTGTGCATTCTGTACGGCAGCCTGTTGATTGTTACTTAAGTTAGCCATATCTAGTTGTGATAATGCGGCAGCTTCAGCCATAACCATAGCTTGCTTGTTAGATAAGTTTTGTAGATTCATGGTGTTTACAGCACGAGAATTTTCCATAGCTATGTTTTGTTCAGCAGTAAAATTCATATTAGCTATATCACCTATTCTAGATGAATTTTGAACTCTAGACTGAAACTCTTGGTCAAACTCTTGACCCAAGAATGTTGCACGTTGTTGTGCGGCAAGCATAGCTCTTTGCTGTCTATTGGATAAGTTTTGTGTCTCAAACTGTGCCTGTGTATTTGCATCAGCTTGTGCTATTGGAAGAGCAGATTCTAAAGCACCTTGTATAAGTGCTTGACCTGCCATTGAGGATGCACCTAAACCCCTAGCGGCTAACTGCCCTTGTACTCCACGTAGAGTTCCTGCTGCCCAAGCAGGTGGGTTATTCATATCAAAATTGTTAGTTAGCTGTGCTAGTTGTCCTTGTACAGTAGCTTTCTCTGATGGGGTAGCTGTGGCGGCTTGAACCTGTTCAGTAAACTTAGATGCTTTTTCTGCGTCTGCAACACCACTAATTAATTCACCATCCTGTATTTCACGTTGTACAGGATTCTCCATTATATAGGCATTACCTTGTGCGGCATTTAAATCCGATACAGCAGACTTTGTTTGTTGGGCAGCTACAACTTTAGCTCTTGGGTCGTTGGGGTCTGTCTGAGCAGGTAAGTTAGCTTCTAGTGCTGTCCTTACTTCTTCTGTAGATTTTGTAGCATCATATGTTGAAGCAGTTACTTCTTGTGCATCGTCTGCCTTAGTAGTGTCTGCCTTACTTACTGTCGCATCTGTCTGTGTACCAACTTCGCCTGTTCCTGTAGCTATATCTTGGTCTGAACCTTTTTCTATTTTCTCAACTTTTGTGACAGCACCTTCAGGGATTGCACCTGTTTGTGACATCTTAGCAGTAACGTCTGCCACATTTGCAGGTCTAGTTTTCTGTACAACATTACCATCTTCATCTGTTGTTGTATAAGTAACATCTCCATAAGCATCAACCTGTCCTGCACCTGTTCCTAGTGTAGGTACAGTAGCCTGTTTTTGAGCTTGTGTGGATGGTAGTCTTTGACCAGAAGGATTAGGTATTTGAGGTAATCTAGTGTTTACAGGTGAAGGTCTTCCATCACCAACTTGTTCTAATCCCGGTGTAATTTCAGCTATAGGAAATTGTTCCATGTCGGTAGGCGTACCCCCAACTTGCATTCTACGTACAGCACCCCCCTGTGCCATTTGCACAGCACGTTGATTATACATATTCATCATGTTTTGTTTGTCAGGGTTCTGTTGTAAGTAACTGTCAAAGCCTTCTAAGCTACCTGTATAACCCATACGGTTAGCTATCTTTTGTAATCCTTGTGGCTTAAAGCCTTTAAACATTGCCATTATCTATTTCCAATCAGTATCTTATCCAATTTATCTTCTAATCTTTTGATTGCATCCATAAGTGTGTGCATATCGTCTTTTACATCATCCTTACGTGCATAATCTTCACGTGTCTTGTTCAAAAGTATCTGTATGCGTTTGACCTCTTGGAACATCTTGTTAAATGCCCAACCGAATGGTACAACGACCATAGTCAGGATAATGTTCCAAAATAACATTGGGTCTATACTTTCCATTTTAATCTCACATAATTGTTAAACTTGTTGAATGAGTGCTATCTTATGCAATCTCATCATATTGTAATGATAAATTAGCTGAAAAAGACCTTCTTTCACCTTCACCATAAAACGGATATGCTGTATGAGAAAGCGATGCTGGGAATACATATAAATCGCCTACTTCTGGTCTTCTTGTATATTGACAGGGTGAACATAATGTATTTGTACCAGAAAAAAAATCAATATAGCCTTCAGTTGTATGATTTTTTTTAGTGTTTTTAAAATTTTTTCTACCTATTGATGGTGGTACTTTTGTGTATATAATACAAGAAAAATCACAACCAGTATGAATATGAAGTGGGTTATAATCATTTTTAAAACTACGAACAAACCAAGAAGCAGCTACAAAAAGTTTACTAAGGTTTACACCCGGAACTTGTCCACTTTCCATACCACCTCGTTCTCGCACATCGTTTTCTTGTAAGAATTTACAAGCATCAAATAATATTTTCAATAAATCCTTAAATGAATCTTCACTTAAATCACAATTTAATTCTTCAGCAACATGACCAACTAAATCTTGTGATTTGTCATGTTCTTTCCTATACATATCTCCTTGTGCAATTACATTATCACAATACCTATTCATATTATCAATAATGTGCATTGGTAATTTACTTACAATCATTCTAGGACCAAAAGGTCTTTCTAAACGTATCTCTACTTCATTATTATACATATAATTATCTCCACTTAGCACCTTCAAACCACGCAACCAATGATTTTCTAATACCCTTAGTGACTGGCGAAACTTTATGTTGTAAATAACTTGGAAAAATTAATATAGTTCCTTTATCTTTTAAGTTCTTATTTGGTGATTGACATTCAGTAAAGGAAAATTCTCCACCTTCATATTCACTAGGATCTGAAAGTTGAACAGTTACGGATAATTTTCTATCTAATCCATCTTCTCTATTCCAATCAATATCATGGTGTAAATTATAATGCCCACCTTCTGTGGATAAATATTCTGTATATTGAATATCTGCTTTTTTATATAAATCTACTTTAAAAACAGTTCTATTTACTAAATCAACATAATCATATAATAAATTTAAAACTCGTTTGTCTGCTATCCATGAAACACGACTCACTCTTACGTCTTTACCACTATGATTAAATGTTGATGCTTGTTCTGTCTTATCTGCAATTGTAATTATTTGATTAATTATTTGTTCATCAAGAACTTTATGAAACATTTGCCAATTTTGTCGCATATATTAGTTTCTCCCCTTTAAACGATGGTAGCTTTGTAGTTGGTTTATCTAAAGACACAATATCTTTAATACTTAGCTTGGTCTAGTTGGGTACGTCACATTACTTGGAAAACCTGATTGTTGTGGAATATTTAAAAGGTCTGTCCTATATTGTTTCCAAGCATTTTGTTTTTCAGTTGTTAAATCTGCCCATAATAGCCCATTACTTACAATAGGGTCAACATCTATTCTTAGAAGATTATCTCTCTCATTGCGAACACGTAATTCTGCTATAGTATTTTTTTCATCTGCTGTTAGTTCTTTGTAATTTGAACCAATTAATTTTAATAATTCAGAATTATCTACTGTATTATCTGGATCATCTGTATGTAAAATATATGTGATCCATCCATATTCTGGATGATTTATTTCTAATTCAAATTCTGTATTATCATCATTAGTAGAAACTGCATTTCTAATTTCTGTTATTGTAACACTCATATTATTAAATCTCCTTTATGAAATTCTAACACATAAACTGGAAACAGAAGTGCTAAAGATTGCTCCCATAACTCTCCATGTACCAGAAGGTCTAGTGCCAGATGATGTTGTACCACTAAATGAACAAAACAATAATCCTGTATTGTTTCCATTTTGTGAAAACGTACCACCCGGACTGATTGTTGTTTGATATTGATTATTTATAGCTCCATAAGAACCAACTGTATTTATTGTACTATTAGGATTACCATCAGGACCTGTAGGACCTGTTGGACCTGTTGGACCTGTACCTCCTGCTGATCCTGTTGGACCTGCCGGACCCGTAGGACCTGTAGGACCTGTTGGACCTGTAGAGCCATTACTTCCATTATTTCCTGCAGGACCTGTTGGACCTGTTGGTCCGGTAGGACCTGCTAAAGATGCATTTGTAATTGTTCCCTTTACCCATGCTGACGCAGTGGTATCATAAACTGCAAGTAAGTCTGCTCCTTGAAAAGATGTAGTTGTACTAAGACCAGTTAAAGAAGAACTTACATTCGCTGTATCAGTAACATCTGCACTTGCTTCAACACCATCTAGTTTAGTACCATCTGTAGCAACATCTCGACCATCTACAGTTCCACCTACCACAACGTTTCCTGTTAAGGTAACATTTCTAAGTGATGCCACATCTTTATTTGAATCTACTGTAACTACTTTACTTGCTACAACTGTACCTACAGATGCACCTGTGTCACTGTAGTTAAGTTCTGCCGCTGTAGCACTAACTGTTGTACCATTTATAGATAAGGCATCTGTTTCTAAAGTACCATTAACATCTATATCACCTTCAAGGTCAATATCACTATTTGCAACTATATTACCTGTAACAGTCAAGTTTCCAGCTATAGTTGGATTATTCTCTATTTTTGCACCTGTTACAGCATCGTCAACAATAGAAGCAGTGACTACAGCATTTGCAGCTAACTCATCTGCTCCTACAGCATCGTCTGCTAACATAGAGTTTACTACCTTTGTAGCACCAATTGTAGTTACTCCACCGTTTGTCATTGTTACATCGCCTGATAATGCTGCCGCTGTAAAACCTGTTCCATCACCTATGAGTAACTGTGTGTCTCCAACTGCTTTTGCAGAAACAACACCTGAACTATTAGCATCCCTAACTAGCACTGAATTTGCACCTTGGTTTGCTATCTTTGCTAACGTAACCTGTGCGTCTGCAATGTGAGCAGTATCAATAGAACCATCTACGTAGTGTTCTGAATTAATTGAGTCATCAGCTATCTTTGTACCATCAACAATGTCAGCGGCTAAGTGTGCTCTATCAATAGAGCCATCTACATATTGGTCACTATTTATAGAATTAGCAGCCATCTTCGCAACAGTAATGTTAGCATCTGCTATTTTAGCTGTGGTGACGTTGGCATCCGTTATCTTAGCTGTAGTCACTGCATCGTCAGCTAAACCTGCTGTAGCAATGAGTGGTCCTTCGCCTGTTGTTCCATCATGTGAGTGTCCACTACTACCATTAAAGGCAGATTGAACTGCATCAAACTCACCATCGAGGTCTGATGCGTTAATAACGTTACCATCAGCTATATTGTTTGATGAATCGTTACGAGTATATCCTGTTCCCATTTTTATCTCCTAGCGTTAGTAATATACTGCAGGGTAGCAGCGTCTATGGTAAATGTAGTACTTACATTTTCTTCGTTGGTTTCGTATATAAGCGATGCAGTAAAACCTGAACCTATTGTCTGCACTTCATAATAAGTTTGTTGTTTACCACCAAATGTAGATGTTCCAAAAGTTCCTGAACCGTATGTGAAAGTGCCTGAAGCATCACTTGAAAACTCTATCACATCAGGTTGAATAGAATTTATTTGGTCAAAATCAAACTTAAGTGATTTCTTGAGTCCAAACTGACCATTAACATCTAAATACGTTGTACCCTTATATATTGTCTTACGAACCTTTGGGTCTCCTAGAGGTATAAAAGGTGTAGCAAATGTTGCAGGTATATTTCTTCCATCTAAAGTATTTCCCTGTTCCATTCTGTATATATACCCATCAGTAGCACCAAAGTATATAAATTCAGTACGACCAATATACTCACTAAATGTTACAAAGGCATTGAAACCACGTAAGTCATTAAAAGATATTCCATCTTCTAATTGAGTTGCGGCAATTCCTTTAGCCGCATCATTCGTGAATCCTGAATTATATCCAAATATTCTATATTGACTTTTCTCACGAATAATTGTACTACTAAAACCATTAGGACTACTATTTACTAAATCTAATACTTCAGCCTGTATTGTTTTTGATATAGTTGCAAGATTAAAGTCACCTATCTTCTCAGTGGCTGAAAATAAACGAAGTCCATCAGGTCCTAAGAATATAATATCACCACCTATCTCTTGTATCGTATCTTCTGCAATACAACCTAAATCACGAGAAACAGGTTTTAGTTGAAAGTCTGCTACACTATTACCATTAAGTATATTTATACTATTTTCGCTAAATATTATTAGTTGGTCACGAAACACAATTAATCCTGTAATTGTATCTGTTACATTAATTATACCACCACCGTTAGCAATTGTCAAGTCATTATCTTTATAAGGTGCAGAAAAAACTATTTTTTTCCCATTACCAAAAAATATGTGGTTTTTAAAGTTTACTATAAAACTTGCACCTGATACATCAGATGGTAAAGAACTTAATTGTTCAAACGTACTTCCATTAAATCTATATGGTTTACCTGTTCCATCAACAAGCATAAGTTTTTCTGTACCATCAAAGTCGTACTTTAAAAATCTTACTTTACCTGCACCACCTACTGTAACACCTGCACTGTTGTAAGTTGCATTGTCACTTATCTGTGTCCATCCTGAACCACTAGACCTAAATAAATCATTACCTCTTACAGCATATACATGATTACTATAACTGTGTATGCCTCTTAGGACACCTGTGTTTGGTACAGTATTTGAATCAAATTTAGAATATCCTTCTATTCTTCGGTATCCACCAAATATAGAAGGCTCAAAGTTACGTAATATACGTGCAGAACCGGGTGCTTGAAAACCTTGTTGATAAGGTGAAATATTTGTTATCAAGCCACCTTTAAATTCAAATGAGTGGGTTTGCCATGCGTCTGCCATTAGATAACAGACCTAGAAAATCCTGTAACACCACCACCTGTATTTTGTGATATCATTGTAGAACGTAAGTAATATGTTCTATTAATTAAAACAATACGCATATTTTTTATGCCTTCGTCAAACTTTTGTTTAGCTACCATTGCATCTTGTGAATTACCACGAAATAGATAAGCATAATGCATTGCACCATCAACAATAATATGTTTAAACCTTTCAGGAACAACAGGAACATCATCAAATAAAATTAAATCTACAGGAAAACGATAATACTCATATACAACTGTATAGGCTTTATCAGGTTGAGGAGTAAGTAAATATTCTAACGCAGGTCCTTGTGCAACCCTTTGAGGCACACCTTTTCTAATATCTGTATTATATTCTTGGTCTACATATTTTTCAAGGTATTCTTCATACGCTATGTTGCCTAGCTTTATTGTTCCATTCCCTAAAGTAGTATCAGCTTTTATACGAAAGCTATCAAAATTAACTAACTTTGCATCTTGAGGAAATGAATATCTTGTAACATTTGCAGATACTGTATCTTCTTGTTCTACGTGATTAAAGGGCCAATTAAATTCATGTTGATTTATATCACGTATAGCAGCATTTATTGCGTCTTTTACTTGGGCATAAAAACCTGTGGCTGTAGGAAAATTACTTGAAGTAAGTTCTGTTTCATTTAATCTGCGATTTACTTGGTTGACAAGTTCTAAATAATTATAAGCCATTAATTTTCCCTTATTCGCATTTTTACAGTTCTTTCAGCTTGACTTGCTGTGCTATCAATTATATTACAAGTAAAAATATATTCACGATTTAACACCCCACCACCTATATTTATAGTAGCTACTGTACTTGTGTTTGTTTGAGATATATTTTGTATACTGTCAGTTACAGTATTAGATGATGCAGTTGTTAAAGTTTGTCCTGCGGCTAACGTTGTCTTACCTATTTCAGGTGTTTGAACAGACCATGTAACAGATGATATCGTAGCAGTGTCTAAAAACCTAGACCAATCTATACTATAATCTAAACTTTCATCTGGGTCTTTTGGTGTCCAACGAAAAGACATTTAATTCTCCTATGCAGCTGCTCTACGTTCAGCAGTAGTATCTTGTCTTGGTACGTATACAACTCTTTTTCTATCGTAATCATTTGCAACAAAGTTAAAAGTAACTCCTGTTGCTGTTATAATACCTGCAGTAGATGTTCCTACTGCTGAAGTGATACGATGTGTATTGCTATGTGTTATTGTGTCATTTATAACACCTGTAGCTGAAACTGAGTTAAGTCTTTCTTGTACATCGATTTCAAAACCATTTACTTGTACAGACTCTACAGTTGTAGTTCCTTGAACACTTCCTAAAGAATAGGTATTACTGTGTGTTAGTATACCTATTGCACCTGTAGCTACTACACTAGATAGTGCTTCTGAAGTGGTTATTTCAGGTGTACCTATAGCAACTGTTGCTACTACACCACTTATAGGCTCATCTACGTTAGGTTTAAGTGTACCTATTGCACCTGTAGCTACTACAGAAGCAGAAGATATAAACGTAAATGCTTTTGCAAAAGGTCTATCACCTTTATTAAGTGTAGAAGTTCCAACAACACTTGCAATAGAATGTGTGTTACTGTGTGTTAATGTTCCAATACTACCTGTCGCATTCACACCAACTACAGGTTCTGTTGGATTAGGTTTTATTGTTCCTAAAGCACCTGTAGCAGACACACCTGTAATTAGTTTTGGTATAGTTTGAACTTGACCTATTTGACCTGTAGCTGAAACACTTAATAAGCGTTCAGATACATCGACTTCAAATTGACCACCTACTTGTACAGTAGCAATAGTACCTACTAATTCAAAGCTAGGAAGATTAATAGTTGGTGAAACGTTACCATATCTAGCTGAACCATACCTACCTGTTCCGTATAAAGCATCATTAGCACCAAAAAATGCTTGAGCAAAAACAGTACCTATTGCACCTGTAGCAGATACACCTGTAAGTGCTTCTGCAGGGTTTTCAGATACTATATTTACTAATCCTGTTGCTGAAACAGAACTTAGTGTTAAACTAGAATCATTAACAGCAGTAACAGTTCCAATTTGTCCTGTAGCACTAACACCTGACAGCGTTACACTAATAGTAGCATTAACAGCAGTTATCTGTCCTGTAGCACTAACAGACCCTAAAGATATGATTGGAGTTATGACACCGAAAGAAGCAGTACCGTATTCTCCTGAACCATATATAGCATCATTAGCACCGTAGAACGACATGTCCTACCCCTTAAGCTATACGTATTACAGCGTTAGAAGCGTCAGCAGTTGGGAACTGAATAGTCAAGTCACCTGCAGTAGCAGATACTGTACCACCAAAATCAATAACAGCAATTGCTTTATTAGATGCACTTGCATTATAAATAATACAACCATCAGCAGAACATGTTACGTTTGAAAATACTTCATCGGCAAAGTCTACAATTGCAGTTGTTCCAGAAAGAGATATAGACGCACTGTCTAAAACCTGACCACCTGCAGAATAATTTGTACCACTTGCTTCGTCAGAGTTACCTGTTACGTCAGAGTAGTTAGTTGTAGCGTTATTGTATGTACCTGATGGGGATGCTTTAATAAGTGCTAGTTTAAGTGAATGAGTATCAAGGTCGTGAGTACCACCTAATAACTCTGATTTAAAACTTTTGCACATCGCAGTCGTAATAGCCATTTGTAATCTCCTTTTAATATGACATGAAGTAAGGGCAACCCTAAAGCTGCCCTTAACTTATATTAAGTTTAAGCTAAAGTGTCTCTATCAACTTCGTTTGCTGACATGTCACCTTGGTCACTTATATCCATCATCATTGCATACACACGTATTTTACCTGCAGTAAATGATGCACCACCACCTGCTAATAACACATCAATAGTGTCAGCAGAAGTAGAAGCAGTCAAACCTGTGATTGCAATTTGAGGAGCATAAGCACCATCGGAAGCACCATCAATATCAAAAGTTGCAACAAACTCATCAACGTCACCACCTGTGAAACCAAGTGATGCTGTTGCATCTGTGCCAGTATTCTGAGTTGCACTTTCTACAACCTGAAGACCTGCAGCCACGATAAGAGTATTAGCTGGAACTGTGATAGCTTGAATGGTATCACCGTTTGGATTAATGCTATTAGCAGTTAAGTCAATAACATTATCCATATAGTATACGTTTCTGCCTCTCTGGGAGTTGCCAGAAGCGGCTTTAAGAACAGCAGTAATATTAGCCATTATATATTCTCCCTACGCTAAACAGTATGCAGCAGTAACGATAGCTTCAGGTCGAAGTATCTTTCTGCCATATAAATGCATACCACGAACAATATCAGCAAAAGAATCAGGGTCTCTATAAGTCTCTGTCTTGTTGATTTGCTCGGCAGTAGCTACTGATGAAGAGTGACCTGCTACGATAACACCAAAGTTAGAAGTGTTCTGACCACCTGTGGTAGACGAACCTGTTCCAATTGAAGGAAGGTTATTAGATGTATATATCTTAAAACCATGTAAGTTATTCATAACAAGACCATTTTGCAATCCAGAACCACCAAAGTCAGAATTTAGTAGTCTTGAGTCTTCATCTTTTAATAATTCGATGAACACAGGATCAAGAACTAACCATCTGCTTGCTGTATCTACATTTTGCTGGTCTAGTAATCTAGACATACGTGCAATAACTTGTAATGGAAATGCATTACCTGTTGTTCCACTTTTTGCAGCAGTTGCACCACCTGCTCTTGGCTCTAAACCAATCGCATTATTTGCTGAACCTGCTGTGCCATCTGCCTGTGTAAAATCAGAAGCATCAAGTGACATTGAAGCTAATAATTCTGCACCAACTAAGTTAGCACCATCGGAAGCTGTACTTACTGCTTTAGCACCATTAACAGTTGTGTTAACAGTATTTGGAGCACCGTGTATAGCTGACTGCTTAAAACCTGCCATATAACCAAGTACGTCTTGGTCAAATTGGTCGGCTAGTCTATGGGCTGCTCTATCAGATGCTAACTGTTGAAAGTTAATATGCGAATGAGCTTCCTCAATATCATCCACTTTAAATGCAAAGTAATTAGCTTTGTCAATATTAAGTGAAAATTCTTCATCATCAAGGTCTTGAGGAGTAATAGTAGTTCCTCTCTCGTATGCCTTAACGGTTATTTCTGGTTCTTTGATAACCTTAACGGAATCGCCCATATTAGCAATCTCACCGAAATAATCATTATTAGTGATTGAATCGACTACAGACCCTTTGCGAAATGCAAGTTGAACCTGTTTGCTGTAAATAATAGGACTAAAATTACCGTTAGGAAGATTACCATAACCAGCTGCTGCTGTAAATGCCATTTTAAAATCTCCTTAAACATTTATAATACACGTAAAATACGTGTTGCTTTTAGTCATTTTACTTTATAAGGACCATTCATGCGTTGAGGTTGTATAGGAGATAGCTAATCTCTTATAGGCTCACATAACTGGGTAATCTTTAAAGTTTGGTATTAATGTAGCATAAGTATCCTAAAAAGGGGTTATGCTACACTTCTAGTTATGTATAGTTATATACATAAATTTTTGTTTGTCAACTATATTTTTATATTATCTAGCTGAACCTGATATGTCATACACAAAGTTGCCTGACCTAATAGCTTCCATTATTGCATCAGCTTGTTTCTCGTACTGTGCAGTGGACATTTTTTGAACAGCAGACTCCAGTATTTTTTTACCTGACTCTGCAGTGTCAACTTTAGTCTTCGTAGCTTTCGTGCCAACTTCCATCGCTGCACTCTTATTACTCTTTGTTGTATTTTCCTTACCGATTCCTGTATCGGCTTTGTATAAGTCAATAGCTCTTGCTGCTGACCTAGCATCATTGTTGTTTTCATAAAGTGCATCCTGTACCCATTTTGGCTGTTCATCTGCCCAATCGTGAAACTCATCACTGTCTCGGATATCAGTAAAGTCAGGATGTAATCTCAATAGTTCTGCTTCAGCTTTATCTTTCTGAGCCTCAACAGACATTTCATCTATCTTTTGTATTCTACTTTCTAGCTCAAGTGATTGCTCTTTTGCTTTCTTCATAGCAATAGTCTCAACAATCTTAGCTACGTCTGGGTACTCTGTTGCCCATGCTTCTATGTCCTCATCGGACTTAGGCAACTTCATTTCTTTTTTAGTTGCTTTAGCTAGTTGCTCTTTCATGTCATCTAGCTGTTTTTGAAACTGCTTTTCTTTCTCCTGAGTATGCCTTCTTAAATCGCCATATCTTTTCTTAAAAGTTTTCTCTTCAGCCGAAGTCGGTTCTTCTTCACTAGGAGTTTCCTCTTCGCTAGTCTCGCTTGCACCTTTTTGCTCCTCAACGAGCCTTGCAAGTTCTTCTTCATCTCGCTTTACTCTTTCCTCTTGAGAATAAGGTCTATTCATAAACATTGCTTTTTTAGGTGTGTTTTCTTCCACCATTACTTTTGTAGCTTCTTCAGCCATTAGTTTTCTCCTTTGGGGTTATCGTAGCCATTTATTGTTGGGGGATAAGTAGCCATTAATTGTGGATTATTAACGTGAAGCTAATCCACCTTGCTTCATCTTTTTAGTTTTCTTTTTCTTCTTAGGTATTAAACCACCTACTGCTGTAGATATGTCACTGCCGAAACCTGTATTTGAGTCATAGTCATCGCTTTTACTATATCCACCATCATCACTGCCACCCATAGATTGACCTGCTTCTCTACCTGTTATTCTACCTTCTTTTTCAGCTTTTTCTTGGGCTGCTTTGTTTTTAGCTATTCTTTCTCTAGCTCTTTTTTGTTCTTTGAATGACAGACTAATCTGACGTTGTTTCTTTTCTTCTTCTTTCTTTTCTTTGTCTAGTCTATCTTGTTCTGCTGCTTTAGCAATGTCACTTGCCTTTAAACCTAATTGATAGTTTTCTATTCCACCACCTGTTCTAATACCTTCATCTATACTTCTTACTTGTGCTCTTGTTAAATCATCAACTCTTGCAACTTCAGGGTCTTTAACTTTTGCATCCTTTAATGCTAAGTCTATATCAAATATATTTTGTGCTTTTTGTTTGCTTAAAAAGGTAGTTGCTGTCTTAGACTTTTTTATTGCGGCATTAAGTTTATCGTACCTAGGTGTCTTTATTCCTAATTTCTTTCCGAGTTCAGCAATAGCTACTGCCTTTAAACCTTTGACTTTACCAAGTTGAGCTAGTTGACCTGTTTTTTGTGTTTTAATTGCTTCAGCAACTTTGGGAGTAGCAATTTGAAAGTTTCTTTGACCTGTAGCTTTATAGTTGTCTAAACTTTGTAAACCTACTGTTCCATCAAAGTTATATTGAACAGCATATTCAACATCACCTATTGTAGTTCTAGCTCCACCCAAATCTCCAGTTGGGTCATCATTATCATTATTGTCATCTTGTTGTTGTTGCGTACCACCTGATTGCTTCTCTTCTTTTACAGGCTCTTCTACAGCTTCTGCTTGAGGCACGAAACCTTTTGGTACAGGATATATAGTATTTCCTATTGACCCATCTGCATTTATAAGATGTGGTATCATACGAACTTGTTTTGTTTGTTCGTTGTAGTATCTAACGTTTTCAACTTCTGGTACATTAGGTGTGACTAAATTGCCGAAATTTCCCGGTGCATAAACTTCTTGTTGTCCTTCAATAACTCCACCTGTATTATACTCTAAATCATCTTCTGTGTCAAGGTCTGATTCATCAAAAGGTAAGTCTTCTGTGTCAAGGTCTGTTTCATCAAAAGGTAAATCATCAGGCATAGTAGCTTCTTCGCTATTACCCATTTGACCCATCTCTTCCATAGTCTTTAAGCCTTGTTTAGCTTGTTGTCGCATCTTCATAAGTTTTTCAAGACCTATATATCTAACAACATCAGCAGGAAATACAAACTCCCCTTCACTTAATTGTGCAGGTATATCATCTCTAACTTCTTCTCGTGTAGAACCCGGGGGTACATCATTGCCTGACACTTCGTCAACCATACCACCTTCATCTTTGAGACCACCATCCTCAAACATTTCCATCTGTTCACGTAATGCCATTTACTTCATCCCTTAATAGTTTAAGTTTACTCAAAGACGCTATTGCACCTTGAGACCTATGTAAAGTTATTGTATCACTAGATTGCTCTAGTATTTTATGTTGCTTACTTATTTGTAAGTCTATATAATCATTGAAGCTGTTCATTAGCTTGAGGTTGTTCACTAGCGGCTTGATTTGCTGCAGCACCTGCTTGTCCATCATTTCCTGAAAATCCTTGTTCTCCCGGCACTGGAGCTTGTCCTGTACCTATATTGCCACCACCTGCTCCTGTTGGGTCTAGTGGATTAGCACCTGCAGGTGGTTGACCTGCCTGTTGTGGTTGGGGTTGTCCTTGTTCAGGCTGTTGTTGTTCACCCTGCATACCTTTTAGTATCTCTGCTTGTAACGCTGCCTCATCCATATTATTAGTAACCTTTTCAGGGTCTAATTCCATAGACTTAGCTATCTCTCTAATAATATACGGAAACTTAGCAAATGGAGCTAGTGCAGGATTAGATGCAACTTGCAAGAAACCCATAAGTCTTTGACTACGTACTTCATTAGCCATTAGACTTTCTGTTCCACGTGCAACAACTTCTAAGTCACCCTTTATATCTTTATTAAAATTAAACTGCATATTAAAACGAAACATACCTTCACCTAATGGTTTTAATAAATAGTCATCTACATTTTTAATAACAGTCTTAATACTACCTGCAGCTGCATTCATAAGCATTGATATACCTGACGCAGTTCTACCTACACCTTGAACACCTGTTTGTCCATGTGCAAACGATGGAAAGCCTGTGCTTTCATCTGCAAGTACTCTTGCTTTATCAAACAGTTGTAAGTTTTCATTAGATACGTTAGGAAACTTTGTGCCAAAGATAGCTTGACCCGGAGCACCACCTTGTCTTCTAAACACTTTACCCGGATATACAGATAAGTCTTGTCCCGGAACTAAATTAGTTTCATCTACTTCTATAAGCAAGTTACCTGATAACACAGCATTATCAACAGCCATTCTCATAAAGCCATTCATTAAAGTTTGTGTATCATCCATGTTTTCAGCTAAACCAATCCCAAAAAATGAATATGGGTTAAGTTCATAAGGAGCTGCCATGTAAGGTATAGTTGCAGGTTTGAATGGATTGAGAACCATTCTTATAAGTTTACCATTACTTATCCAAATGTTAGCCTGTAACTCATCGAATTGTTTTAATTCTTTTGGTATTTCTACACCATTTTCTTCAAGCATGTCTACATCGCACATACCCCAATACTCTAAGACTTCAAATCTGTCTATTCCATGTTCAGGTGTATAATCAGATAAGTCATCTTCCCAATACTTTTTATCGTAGGATTCACCTTGTTGTATTACTTCATCGATTACGTTTTCACGAAAGTATGGTCTCTTTTTTAGTCCACGTAACTGACTTCTTGACATCTTGTGTCTTTCAATTACAAATTGTGCCTCATCCATATTGGCAGCATCAGGGTCTGGATAAAAGTTCCAGACTGATACATGTGAAGTAGATGGAACAGTTTTATATACAGGACTATAATCCCCTTCGTCATCCCAACTAGGGTATTCTTTATCAACAGCAAAAGGTCCTTTCATTACACCTGTACCAAACAAAGCCATTTCAAATGCTGTGCTTCTCAGTTGTTTACTAGTACCAGATTCTTGTAATTGGTCCATGATTTGCTTTTCCATATTCTTGGCAGCAACCATAGCAGGACTAAATGTAATAGCTGTAGGTGTTTTTCCTACCCCTTCTTCCAAGTCTTCAATTTCTGATAGACTTTCTTGTAAAGGACCCAACATATCTTCCAACGTTTTTTCTGTAGCACCTTTAGGTAAATCTCTGCCATCACCTTTAAAACCATAAGGTGAAGATAATGCAGTATCCCCTTTAAGCTCTTCAGGCTTTTTTGGGTCAAAGTTAACATCAGCTGCCACCCCTTCAGGTAACACTGTTGGCTCAACGCTAATAGGAAACTTGTTACCTGCAAATAATACATCAACAATTTGTCCGTAAGCTGCCAGAGTTTTGGTTTTAGTGACTTTGATAAAAACTCTTGACTTTTCTGCTTCAGTGAATTGAACATCACTACCATATAACCCCCTATAGTTTCTATAAGACCTTAACCATCGTTCTTCATCATTATATCGATAGTCTTCAGCACGTTTATATTTTTCCATTACGAATGGAACAATACCACTTACATCTACATCACTAACTTCTGATTCTTCTACGTCTTCTAGTGCAATAGATTCATCGTCTAATATTATTTCGTCTTGTTCTGCCATGTTATATCCTTAATATCCAAATGTAGCATCTGCCATTGGCATACTGTTACTAGGTCTTCCCATTGGGTCGTAATCAAATATACTAAATCGTGGTCTTGACATTATACCATATCTTAATGCATCGTATAAGTGGTCTTCTGCTCTAGTATCTACATCTTCAGGATTCTTTTTATCCAAAGGTAGTGCAGGTAATTGTGCTACTGTATGTGTACAAGTGTTAAAGAAAACTAATCTAGGTTCTTCTGTAAACTCATCTACTTGTAATCTTCTGTGTATCTCATTCTTCCCTGATACACGACTGCCTTTACTTCTGTCTGAAGGTCTCCAACGACAGCCTTTCATAATCATCTGTTCAGCAAGAGAAGGACCAGTATCACCACGTTTATGCCAAAGAGAGCTATCTAAAACTCCATACTTAATATTTCCATCATCAGCTTCGGCATCTAATATCATATCTGCCAAATCTGTGGCAAGTACTTTACTACAATACAACTCTCTATATACGATAATCTGCTCGTCTGGAGAAACAGCAAACCACAACACACCACTATAAGAACCATAACCGTAATCGCAAGCACGAAATTTAACCCAATTTCTTGGAATTGAAAAAGGCTCAATAACGTGAATATTCCTATCAAACTCAGTAAAAGCAGCACCTTCTTTAATATCCCAATCACCTTCAAGCAACTGTTTGCGTTGGTGTTCAGGTAAGGACAGAAGCATTGCTTCATAGTCACCTTGCTCTGACAGATATGGGTTGTCTGATAACCTTGCTGGGATAAATCTACGTTTGAATAGAGCTTGTCCTGCTTTACTGTGTCCTTTTGGATAGGAAAGAACGTTACCTGACTCAATATCTGTGGCATCAAATTGTTTTCCGTATGGTGCAGGGTCAATAAACATTTTTTTGACCCACTGATGACCCGGACCTCCCGGGTTTGTTGTTGCTCTCATATACACAGGTAAATCATGTGCAGTAGAACGCAAACGTGAACGCATATAGTTCCAAGCATACGGAGTAGACCATTGGGTTAATTCATCAAACCCTATCCAACTAAATGCCAAACCTTGATAACGAAGTACATCATCATCACGGTCTAAGTATGACATCCATAACCTTGCACCTGATGGTGCTTCCCATTGCATCTTTCTTTCTGACCACTTAATACCCTTCCATATTTGAGGATATATTTCCTTAGATTTAAATATAAGTTCTCTAAGTTCTTCTGTTGTATGTCTTAATAGTAATCCACTAAATGATGGATGACCCATATAACGTAAGGGGTCTGCTAACATGGCATACGACTTACCACCACCAGCACTTCCACCGTATAAAACTTCTCTCTCCCCTGCAGCAAGAAACTCTGTTTGAGGTCCTGCATTAGGTTTAAATACTACCTTCTGCTCTTCTACAGGTACTGCTTCTACATCTGCAACTTCCTGTATTTTAGGCTCTTGCACCTGTTCTTTCTTCTTCGATGGCTTTCGCTTTCTCGATTGCTTTCTCGGCATAAGCTGCCCACTTTCGGAGAGTTCTAGCTTGGTCCTTACGTTGTTTTTCATGTATTAATCGTTTCCTTAACCCCACATGTGATATAACTCTATTTGTTTTAGTTGTTAGCCAATTAGCTACTTCACGATACGAATATTGTTTTATATACTTTCTTGCCATTTCTATGGCTTCTAGTTCAAATGGTATTGGGTCAAGTAAATCAGGGTCTTCTTCATTTAACTTGTATCCAAACGGAACAGTCCTAGCTATACGTGGTATCTGCATCCATTCATTTTGTTCTTCATCTTTTAAATCTGTCGGTTGTGGTAACTTCCACTTACCTACACTTCTATTCATTATTTTTTCTTTTTACGATTGTCTACAATTTTTACAGGATTCGCATATTTTTTATTACTTATTAAACCACCTGCATATTTTTTAACAGGTTCGGGGTCTAAACTTATTATGTAACTTCTCAATGAGTCTAGACCCCCCGGACCTGTAGAGAAATCTTTAACAAAATCTAACTCTTCCTTTCCGTAGTTTTCTTTTATGAAAGGTCCATATTTTTTAAATAATTCTGCCTTACTCATTTTACCATATTCTGCCATTTTTATTCTCCTTGTTTTGGGGGAAGTAGCATAACACCACCAGTGCTTTCTACTTGCATCTTCTCAGTCTTAACTAAGCCTGTCCTGTCGAGTAATTCTTTTGCCGCCATCATTTTATCTTTGAGACCTAACTCAGTAGGGTCATATAAACCACCCACCATAGCCATTGCAGCTTTAGGTGCGTTCCTACTCATAAACAACTGTGTAGCTTCTAGTATCTCATCCTTCATGGACTTCACTATCTCTGTTGTGCTAGATGTTTCAGCATAACCTGCCAACTTCTTAGCTGCTACTACATCTCCACCTGCTTCATCAAATAAAACAGCTAGAAACTTTTGTTGTCTTTCAGTTAGTTCTCTACTCATGTTGGAACACTTTCTCTTACAAATTGTCTATCAACGATTGCTATTAGACGTTTGGCTCTGTTGGATGTTTGCTTGAACCACCTACTGTTTTCCATCTCGTCTGCCATTCTTTCCCAGTCCAAATCTTCTACGGCAGCAATCATGTTTTTAAATTTGGATAGTCTCGGTCTACCTAATTGAAAACACATATTTGCTAATACATGTTGTATATCGTCAGGCAGATTATTAAATTGAGAAAAAAGTAGGTTACAATCTTTTATAGTTGTTTCTATATCTTTCTCAAACCAATCATTTACTTGCTCATTTGGTACTTTAGTTCCTATGGGTTTATCATAATAATCTGTATCCCATTCCGTAATAAGGTGACCTATTCCCCCGGTTAAATGCCCAAGTGAGCAGTGGTATGTTTCATATTTAATTCCTTCGTCATTAGCTAATTCATCTTGTAGTTTAATTAAGTTCATTTTTTCCCCATTATTTTCATAGCTTGACCTGCACCCTTTATTCCAAAAGATGCACTAATTGCTATAAATAAAAGATACTGATACCACTCAGGTAATGTATTTAATACTTCAAAGCCTACTCTTACGTATTCTGTCATGCTAGGTATGAATACTAGTATAGCAGGTAAAAGTAAAACTGTCAAGGCAAATTCATCTTTCCAGCTATTATCTGTAGCATCTGCCATAGACTTTTCCCATTGTACTTCTCCTGTGGCTACCTTCTCTGCAACAACTGCTTTAGCTTTTGCTTGTGCAACTTTAGCTTGACCATCAGCTTTTACCTTCTCAACTTTACTGTCCATCCATGAACTAGCTAGATTTGCTATAGGTCCTATGAGTGCTGTAAACATTATAGTCTCCTCTTACCTTCTTCTTTTTGTTTTTCTCTTAGAGCTTTCACGTGCTTGTTGAATAGATAGTTTCCTAGCTTCAGCAGCGGCTTCGCCAAGTTGAGATACAATACGTCTTTTCTCATCTAAATCTCGCCGCTTTTGAAGCAATCTTTTTGGGCTGCTTAGATACTTGTCTACCTGCTCTAGTTGCTTTGCGTTTAGCAGCCGTAGAGGCGGCGTATTCTTGGGGAGAAAGAGCCTTAATTGCTTTTTCAGGTAGATAACGTTCACCGGTAGCTTTTGACCCTTGTGTACTAGGTTTACCACTTTTAGTTCTCCACTTTTGTTTTGTCCAATTTGCTAGTGATTTTTGTGGTGCTCTCATATGCTTCCTTTATTTGTTCTATTGTTCTAAAGCATCCTATACATATATTACCTTGTAATTTACAAATGCCCACACAAGGACTCAAAATCTTCCCATCCATTTGCCTGCTGCCCATGCTAACAAACCTGCAAAGAATACTATAATAATAAAACCTACACTATATCCTACGTATTCTAATATCTCTTCTCTGCGTTTTTCTGCCATCTTTTCCTGATAGCGTCTAGACTTTCTTGCTTCAGCTTGGAACTGTTGCCAATCTTGCCAAAGTCCGGGTCTGCCTAGATATATCATTATCTTCTTGAGTTCTTCTTCTTTTTCTTTTATCTGCTCAAGAGCCATAAACTCTTCTAAGTCTCCACCACCTATGCCTTTAGCTTTTTTCTTTTTGAGACTTTTTTCTATAGCTTCTTTAGAAAATACAAAATCTGATATTTGTTTAGCACAACCTGAAAGTTCTTTACCATTGGATATAAAACTCTTGATAACACCAAAGGCTGCATTTGCTGCTGCGAGTTCTGCTAACATTATTTAATTCCTTTGTGGTAAATAAGATTCGTTTACCCTAAATGTAACAGTAATTGCACTATTTCCACTTGCGAGTCCTCTTAGTTTATCTCCCTTAAAAAGCCAAAGTTTACTCTCTAGAAGCAATACAGAATTTGCAGCTAAAGATAGAGCTTCTGTAAGTGTAAAAAATGTAGTTGTTTGAGCATCATACCAATCTAAACTAACAGTCGCACTAGAACCACTTTCATTACATATATGTATACTATCTATTCCTGCTTCATAATTATCAGGAACAGTATATATGTCAGCATTACCTGTTGTTAGTAGTTTTCCAACAGTGCGATTTTTAGTATCCATATTTATCTTTTCCTTCTTGGCTTACAATATGCTGTTATCTTTAGATTAGGTCCTTCCTGTTTTGGAATTGAAGGTTGCTTGTGTAATCTTTCTGCAAAATACAAGCATCTATCTATATCATCAAAGGTTTGTGTTTGGTCTACTACTCTTAATCCCATCATAAACACTAACACAAACTCAATCATTTCCTTTCTCTGCTACTTGCTCCTCGTGACATTCACAGTTACACTCATCACAATCACAATCGTAACATTCACAAGTCTCACATCTATTTTTTGTTTTTTCTGTCATGTGCTTTCCTTAGTTGTTCTTTTGCTATTCTTGCAAGTCTTGCTTGTTCTTTCTTCCCAGATACCTTGGCTCGTTGTTCAAGGACTGTAAGGATTTGTATCTTTCTCGCATACGGTTTATTGATTCTTTTAACTTTTGCAATGGTTTCTTTGGCATCTGCGACTGTGGCGAACTTGATGCTAACTGTGTCTTTAGGATTTTCATCTGTGTATAATCGCCTGTCACTTCCTTTTGGTTTTTTACCTGTGCCAACTTTAGGGTCTCCCTTCTTCTTTGCCATTATCCTCTGTATCCACCACCTGCTGCTTTATAGGCTTTGGCAACCATCTGTGCTTTTCTTGCACTCCATTGACCGGGTGAACCCCCTTTACCACCTGCTTTGATACGGTTGAATATTTTCTTACGCATGGTTGGTTTAGTGTAATTACCTGCACTATTTACGGTACTCCCCCCACTTTTTAGCTTTAAAGTTGATAAAGACTTAGCTTGACTAGCGTGACTCTTACTAGCCTTCTTTAATCCTTTAATTACTTTTTTTACTACTTTTCTTGCCTGTGGCTTTTTTGTTGGCATCTCTATCCTCATATAAGTTATTAAATGTGGTAAATGGGTCTAGATAAGATTCATGTGACTCTGCTGAATGTAACCATTGCGATGGTGCAAAGTCAGGTGCTCCTTCTCCTGTAACCCATAGAGCAGGACTTGTAGCTCTTACTCTGTTATTTGGCAGTGCAACAATGTTGCCTGTCCATTTTCCTGCATCCAACAAGTACATCACGTGTGACTGTTTATGTTGTGCAGGGTCATCTGCTATGTCACTGTCTGTATAATCAACAGTAAACATATACTTAGCTGTATAGAACTCATTGCCTATCTTACATAACCAAGGACTAGAACTTACTCTGTCCATAACTATGATGCTATGATTTCTTGATTCACAATCCCAAGGTTGACATAAGTGGTCTTCCATTGGTTCTGCCCATTCATCTACAGGTATATCGGCTACTAGTGCTTGTATAGGCATCCTTGCCCACATTGCACCACCGTGTACATTCTCTTCTTCTGTACAACCTGTGAAGACTACCTGAAAACTTAGTGACCTATCAGGTATGGTATTGACTGCGAAAGCTAGTGCGTGTAGGTATTCACCGTGATAATTCATATGATTACAAGTGAACTCCTTACGTACCCAACATTTAAAATGTGGTACGTTACTTATAAGATATGACATTACTTACGTTTAGCTGCTCCACCTTTAGCCATGTACTTAGTTTTCTTCATACTAGCACCACCAGCTTTCATTTTCATCTTTTTAGTTGGTGTACCATAGCCACCTTTTGCCATGTATTTAGTTTTCTTCTTCATCATAGCACCACCTCCTGCTGCTTTTTTTGTTTTTAAAGAAGATGCTAACTTTGCAAAATAGTCACTTCTTTTTTTAGTTTCTGAAGGTGATTTAAATTTTGCGTCTTTTTTAGCCATCTCTTTTTCTTTGTCTATCTCAGCTAATCTCTGAGCAATAGTTCCTTTACTACCATCTTTAAGTGTAACCATTTTTACGTCTTTGGTTTTCTTTTCCATTATGGATTTTTTTCTTGTGTTTTTCTTCTCTGTATTAGTCTTCTCGGTCTTTTTAGTTTCTACCTTCTTTTCTGTTTTCTTAGGCTTTACTACCTTTGGTTTTTTTGTAGGTAGTTCAATCTTAGCCTTAATAATATTAGATTTCTTCTTTTCGTCTTTTAGTTTATTTTCTACAGTTTTTGTTGTCACTGGAGTTACATTCATAGCTTTAAACTTAGCCATAGATAACATCCTTAAGTCATTGACTGCTTTTATAAACTCTCTACCACCTTTAGGGTATTTTTTATTAAGCTCTTGTCTTTTTTCTTTTTTATACTTTCGTAATTTCTTCATATCGTCTGCGTAAGACATGTTATGTTCTCCTTGTTAATTTTTTAGCATTGCGTGTTCTCTTAAAAGAACGATTAGCTGTTTTAGATGTGACAGCTAGATTACCGATTTGATTATCTTTTGGGTTTCCGTTTCTATGATGCACATCTTTACCATCACCTTTGGCTGTACCCCCAGCCTTCATAACTATCTTACGTGCTTTATTTCTACCTGCTCTGTTCACCTTCTGTGCAGGTTTAGAGTGGTAGTTAGCATATTCTTTTTTGTAATTTCTACTAGACATCAAAACCCATATTTTTTACAGCATCTCTGCCTTTAGAACTTTTTGCCAATATACGTAATCCTTTGTTTGGTAGGTTATCTGTAACTGAACCACCATTTGAATACATATGCTTCTTGCCACCTACACTGCCACCATAAGCCATTTCAGTTTTCTTAGATTTCTTTTTAAGATTTTTAGGTTTAGGTTTTGGTGTTGTAATTATAATAGATAAAGTTGAAGGTCCTGTTAATTCAGAGTTCATGGGATTAGCAGGGTCAAGGTCGTGAAACTCACCTGTCTTATCGTAGTATGCTTTAAATTGTTTCTTTGTCATCTTAGGTTTTAACTGTTTAAGTTGTGCCTTTTTACGGTCTTTATCAGACGTTGCTTTAGTACCTATCATTTTAGCTTGCTCTGTCATAGTTATTTCCCTACCATTTTACTTTATGTGACCAATACTTCGCTGATAACTTTGAAGTTGGTTTACCTTGAGCATTATGCCTTGCATAGTAACTCTTCTTACGTGCCTTATCCTTCGCTGTGGTCGGATTCTTTCCTGCACCTTTTACACCCTGTTGTCCAAAACGAATAAACTTATATGTGTCACCTTCTTTTGCCATTACGCAGTGTGACTTAGTAGGATGGCTAGGAGTTCTCTTAGGTTTGTTTACACCCTTGAGACCTTCTTCCTTCATTTTTGTTTTGACTCGTTCAGGTATAGCCATTTAAGTGCTCACTTTATCTTTGTCTTTTTCTATTTCTATACATTTATACTTCATTGCTTGGAAGTTAGGCATATACTCTGGTAAATCCTTAGCTATTTCATAGGCACGTGAGATACATTTATTTTTATTTTCGTATGGTCCTTCTAAATCTGCTAGTGTGTGGCATATATTGGAAGTACCAATCATGCATACGAGTACAAGTGTCTCGAACATTACAACATCCCTTCTGCTATCATTGCTGTTTCTACATGCTTTAACGTATAACGCACACCTGTGTCAGCTTCAATAGCAGCACGCACATAAAATACGGAACTATGTGGTATATGAAGGTTCTTTAGTTTATTAGTACGAATAGCATCATAGAATGCTTCTAAAATATTCTCTGGTGTGTTTAGTTTTACTGATTTTTTCATGTTTGTCAAGGGGTAAAATTTATTTAGTACAGATAATTAATATATCTATGTACATTTAAGTGTTTCATATATATGTATTTAACAAGAATAAGTAATAATCATTTATATGTATCATTTAAGTGTTAGTTATACATAATTATACTCGATTTTGTAAATGTTGTCAAGTCCAATTATTTTTAATATGTACGATTCTTGTATTCAAGTGATAAAAATGCAACATATTACTAGGTAAGTAAGCATTTAACAGTTATACTTGTGGTTAACACCTTAAAAATCACTTCTGTGTAGTTCTCCAAGCACGTATACGTACACCCCCCACCTGTCGCATGCCCTATACCCCATGTTTTCTATCACTTTTCCTAGTTTCAAATAAAAAATACCTTCAAACCCTTGTAAACTGTACATTTTTTATGTTTCACTCTAGCTAAGTCATTGATTTTATTACATTTTATATGTCTATATCAACTGTTTATCTATCAGTTACCCTTAAATGTATCATTCAAAAAGTACTAACCCCTTGTTTTTGCTACAGAAT
>UEXM01000948.1_pt1 | contig 27305 bp, 18 predicted proteins | sample 1796661 | NCBI WGS metagenome assembly UEXM01 (sample SAMEA4772469, study PRJEB27181) | metagenome
AACCTGTGGTCTCCGTAATACCAGTGTCAGTTCCAGCTGTATAAAGCGTAGCTGTGTTAGATATAGAAAACGCGTTATCCGCCATGTCTGTACTAGACAATGTTATTGTTGCTGTTGTTGTTGCCATATTTATTTATTTATTTGTATTTTTAATTAATTTTCTATGAATCAGATGCTGTAGGTAAAGTTTCACCAATGTGAAATAAAGCATACTCTATAATGTGTTCATGTGTAAAAGCTTGAAGCTCTATAGTAGAATCATTTGCAGCTGCTGATAAATCACAACTCCAAGGCATAAATAACCAATCACCAGCGTATAGTCTACCTATTTCTTCTGAGTTAATTGATATTTTTACGTAATCCGTTACATCTGTGTTTTTGTTTATGATATAAACATAGTTTGAATTATCTTTTAAAGCATCGCTTTCTGCTATAAGATCAAAGTTAGTACCTGTGGGTACTATTAATCTATGATAGTTCATTTGTTCTAATCCAGTTGCTGTTGTGCCTCCCTTATACAAATTCATAGTAGCTGACAACGACATGTTGTCACTCAGTAAATCTGCACTAGAAAGCGTAATTGTTGCTGTTGTTGTTGCCATTTTTTACTTTTTAATTATTATTGTTTGATTAATTTTTTCTCTACCGTACCGTCACTGTAGAGGTAAAATAGAAGTTGGTTTTTACTTTGTTTTGCCGGTCTACCTAATAAGTCAGTAATCATTATTAGTTCTTTTTTCGCCTGTACCCTTGTTAATAGTGGTCCAACCCAAGTGCCACCACAGTAATCATAAGTTGCTTGACATATTGTATCCCACTCATTTTCACAACAGTAATCATCTACTGAGATAACCCAAGCATAGCAAGGGTCATTTAACCAGTAAGGGATTCCAGGACCAGTAAAACAATTAGCGTTATACAAACAAGATACAGAATCGCTAACATTAGCAATTGATTCGTAGTTATATGCATTTGGATCCATGCAACCCATAATGACTTCAACGCACGAGTTGTTATCCGTGTTAGCAAGTGGATCGTAATTAAGAGCGGTACTATCCATACACCCATAAATATAAGCAATACAACTAAAATCCTCTGTGTTTGCCGATGGATTGTAATTGAGCATAGAAGGATCCGTGCAGCCAGATATAAAAGGTATACAAGAACTATTATCACTATTTGCTAAAGGGTTATAGTTAAACATTATTGAGTCAGTACATCCAAAAACGTAAGGCTCACAATCACCGTCATCCGTGTTAGCGTTGACATTAAAGTTAAACATTGTTGGATCTATACAGCCATATATTAATGGCACGCAAGTATCCGGTGTGTTTGCTAGTGCGTTAAAATTAAACGCTAAAGACTCCATGCAACCTAATATAACAGGTACGCAACCACCATTATCAATGTTTGCTATTGTATCGTAATTAAAAGCTGTAGAATCTGTACAACCCCATTCAGCTTTAGTCTCGCAGCTACCATCACTAGTATCAGCCACAAAGCCTTGAGTATAATATTCTAAATAAACAGGGCTAGTACAACCAAGAACGTAGAAACATTGAGTTGATGTGTTTGCTGTATCTACATAGTTTAATGCTAGTGGATCCATACATCCAAATACTTTGTCGACGCAATAGTTACCACAATAAGTTGGTACAGTTCGTTTTAATAACGGTTGTATAAAAGGTGGTATAACTTCTATCATAGTCATACCTAATGGGTTTGTCAGCTTAAATCCACAATGAGCTGCAGATTGAAAAGCTTGTTGTGATATTGAAAACTTAAATGAAACCGGTTGAGGTGCTTTTAAGTTTATAGTATATTCTTGAGAATAAGCGGTTGTGTCTAAGGTAAAGTTCCAAACGCTATCACCTTGTGTTACTTCTAAGTTTGATGCCGCCCAACCATCACCAACTAAATCTGTTAGTGTTAATGTATAATCACAAGACGGAACTAAAGACATCGTATTAGCTATAGAATCATAGTTGTACATAGTAGAGTCAGTGCAACCAAACACCACCAACTCAGAGCACGAGCCATCGCTTGTGTCTGCTCTAGGATTAAATTCTACATAAGAAGAATCCATACAACCAAATATCGGTGGACATGGGGCTACTAAAATAGCGTGAGCCGTATCACTACCGAAGGCAGCGTTTGTTCCAGATACTATAGTATCATAACACTGCACTACGTAGTAAGAACCATCTAAACCACCCCACATAGCGCCATTTAAACCATCTCCATACGTATCATATATTGTAAAAGTCAACGGACCTGGTGGTAAACACCTCTGCTCTACAACAGAAGCATAATCAGGTTGAGACCAGTAACCATTACCAGACGCAACCACAAAACCACTAGTATCTTCTATAGTCCAATAAGTTTCGCTTTGATACTGATCAAGGTTTATAATAATAGTAGTAGGCACACAGTTAGGTGGGCCTTGCGCTAATATTGTAAACGGCAACAATAGTAATAATAGTTTTTTCATTTATCTTTTCTTTTTACCTGGTTTGTAACAACTGCCTTTAGCACCTTTTTTAGTGCCAGGTTTTCTTTTATAACCTTTCCAACACTTCATAGGTGAGTTTACTTCTTTTAATTTAAAAGCTGTTTTTTTCATTTTTCACCACATTTTTTAGATGGATTACCAACTTGTCTCCAGTCTTGCTTAACCCAAGTTTTTAAGCTACCACCGCTACTCGTTCCCTTAACATTGCTTTTACTAGATCTTTTGTATTTACCTTTTGATCCAGCTGATCTTTTAGCGTTGATAACCTTTTGCCTTTCAGCCTTACTCATACTAGCAATCTTAGCTTTAGGTAGGCATACTTTTTTAGTACCACCGCCTTTAGCCTTAACTTTTCTAACTTTAGATAAAGGAGATCGCATTGTAAAACTCATTAGCACTTACCTTTTTTCTGGGTCTTTGAAGCCCACATGTTAGCATAAGCGCTAGGATACACTTTAAACTTTTTTCTAGCAGCAGCCTTACAAGATGCGGATAGCTTTAAAAGAGCTGGTGATTTTTTGATTAAACCACCAATTCTTTCTGCTTGACTAGCATGCATCTTGCTAGCACTTTTAAGCTCTTTAACTATTTTTTTTAGTTTTTGCTTGCTCATTATTTTTTCATCATTTTGCCATACATTTTCATAGCAGAAGCTTTTAACATTTTACCAGGAGAAGCTAATATTTCTTTTTGTAATTCAACTGGCAAACGACTTTGACCTCCTTTTAACGCTTTTTTCATTGGCGCTTTTTTCATTGGCATTGCTGACTTCTTCTTCATAGTCATCGTACTTTTCTTTTTCATTTTTGCAGGTGCTTTTTTCATAACTTTAAATTTTATTTTTAATATGTTTATACATTTGTTTTCCTAATTCAGTTCCATTTTTACTATCACTAGAATAGTGGGCGTGAGCTATGTTTCTACTATCAGATATATTTTTAGCTGTTTGCATAAAAGCAGGGCCTTTACCATATTTGTCTTTTAATACCGATGCAATAAGTATGCCTTGCACAGAGTGACCAGATGGATACGATGGTGTATTCATTGATTTCATTTTAACAGCACTTAAAGATTTGTCTAACTCGTAAGGCCTTGGCCTGTTATGGTATTTCTTTAGTTTTAATATCACAGGCGCAGACTCTTTTATAAGCTTGGCCGCTATTTTTTTATCATAATCTTTTATACCTTGCTCGTTAGCTGTTTTTTTAAACGCAGCCTCTATATTATCATACTTCTTAACAAACTCTTTACGTAAAGGTATTTTTTTAAGCGATTTAATCTCTTGATCTGTGTCAAAACTATTATCACTGGGTGGTTTCATTTTCTTGAAACTTGATATATTAAAATCCTTTAACATTTCCATCTTCTTCTAGCTGCTTTACCTCTTTCACCCGTCCAACCTTTAGATCTAGCGCAAAATGATTTTCTTCTTTTAGCTGCCTTGCTACCTTTTTTAACTTTACCTGTAACAGCTGTTTTAAGCTTACTTCCTGGGTTTTTACGTCTATAAGCTTTAACTCCCTTAGAAGTCATCCCAGCGCCTTCCTTAGTTGTTCTAAAGTTACGACCCTTACCTTTTGTAGTTTTTCTTACGTCAGGCTTTCTTTTTCTTTTTCTTTTTCTTTTTTCTAATGGAGAGTCGCTTTCATAAATAGATTCGCCATCATTTCTTCTGCGACCACAACTAGTAACAGCAAAAGGATTACCTTCTTGAACGTATCCTCTAGTTTTTTTAAACATACTGTTTTGCATCTCGCTACCAGGCATACTACTTTACTTTACAAGCACACCATCCAAGACATACTTTACCAAAAGTTATTTTTTTTATAATTTTACAAACTGCTTTTTTCATAATTTATTTTTTAAAAGTCACTCATTAATTGATTATCTATTTCTTCTTGTACTTCTTCTCTTGTCGCTACCATTTTAAAACTAAGATCAGCTTGAAACCTAGCAACCTCTTCTCCATCTTTAAATATTATAATAGTAGGTACAACTGCTATTTTATGTTTTAATTGAGCCTCTGTATCCGTAGCTATGTCTGCGTATGCTATGGTTTTACAATCAGACAACTTATGAACCCAAGGGACATCATTAGAACTATTCCAACCAGCGTTAAACTGTGTTACTTGTATTTGACCAAAAACAGTGCTAGCAAAAAACACAAGTACCATTATAAGTAGATACATGATATATTGTTGCCAAACTATTTCTTCTGTCTCCATTATCTTTTGTATAATTTGTCCTCTATTTTATCTAAAGTTTTTTTGATTTCGTCAACGTCTTTTTTTGTTTCCATAATAGTGTTACGAATCATTTGATCTTTCATGTTAAACTCCATACGAGTTACTTCATCTGGTGGTATAACTGGTAGTTCTTTTGCCTCAGCAATATCTGCTTGCAACATAAACCACATACTAATTAAAGTTGCCATGGCAAACCCTATAGCTATTAATGTTTTTACGCTTAGTACAAAACCCGTGTCTTCGTTTAACTCTTTTGCCATTTAAAAAATCGTGTAATTTAATCCTAATTTAAAATCGTACCATTCTCTATTCCAGTACTTATTATATTTTCCTTCTACAAAGTATCCTAAGTTTTTGTTTACTTTTATCCCGTATATTAATCCACCAGAATAATCGTACCATTGACCATCAACGTAGTTGTGATAACTAAACTCGCTGCCATCATTATAGTGCCAAGGCATTAAACTTGCCCAAGCGTGTGTCCATGTTTTCTTAGAATACTTATAATAATCAAAACCAACAACAAATGAATGTTGTATAGTTTTCTTTAATTCGTTTCTTTTCTTTTGAGTATAATCAGATAATACTTGTGGTATTACAACTGCCTCCCAAACTTCAGCACTAGTAGCAACTAGCTCACCTGCAGGATTATAATATTCGTTGCTATACACATCTACCGTATAACCTTCTTGTAAAGCTAAATATGTATAATGTAAATCACCGTTGTCTAACATCCATTCATCTAAAGCGTTGTAGCCATACGGCTCCGCAAGTCTATGTGTTAAACCAACGTTCCAAGATAAATTTTTACCTTTACGTTGTCTATATCTTTCCGATGCTTCAAAATACTTAATATCAGCAAAACCATCTTCTAGATACTCTAGTTTTAAAGCAAAGAAGTTTATACACAATTCATCTGGACAACCATCATCAGAGCTAAACCTAATAAAATGATGTTGATCCATATAGTCAACACCTTCTTGTCTTTTGTAATCAACCTCAAATAAATACTCAACTCCCTTAACCTTACCTACAGTGGCCGCATCACTGTAATTAGACTCCGTACCATCGTAAAATGTTTGAGCTTTGTTTTCATAGCCAAACCTTGCGATCTTACGTAATCCTATGGTAAAATTATAATCATAAGGAGTTGATATAGTCTGTGTAGATAATCCATTATCTACAGAGAACACATCAACATCTGAAAGTGATGTTCCACCGTTAACAGCCGTGTAAAAAGTAGAGTACTTTAACAAGCCTTTAACGTCAATGTTTCCAATTGTTTGTGCTACCGTTATGTTAGATATAAGCAGTAGCAGTATTATTAGTTTTCTTACCATCCTTTTATTATCACTTATTTTTTAAATTGTTTACTAATTTTTACTTATCTTAATTTTCTAATTTTTATATCAGCGCGTTTTTTCTTTTTCTTTGTTTTTTTCTTTTTTTCTTTAATGTCTGACTTTATATCTTCCATCTTTTTATTTTCAAGATCAAGATTGTATTGACTCCAACCTAAGAACATTAAAGCTCTTTCCCATGATGAATGATCATTATTTAAAGCTTGTCTAACGTTTTGAGTTTTGTTATATAATCTATTTAAAGGTACATTCGTAAGAGCTTCCGTATAATTTGTAACAGCAGACCATTGAGGATTATCAATATCAAAAGTTTCCATTTCGTCTATAACTTTTTTGTTATAGTTAAGAGTTTTTTCAGCATTAACTATTTTTCTACCTTTAATACCTAGCACAGGTGATAAGTTTAATGCCTCCAACACAACAGCACTTTCATCTGGATTATATTTAACATCTCTTTGTCTAGCAAAAGCAATAGCTACGTTTTTCAAAGTGGCAACTACACCACCAATTAAACCAGTACCTCTTAATACAGAGTCAATACTACCGTTTATTAACCTTTCTCTTTTCTTTAAAAATAAATTATTATTATCTTCTTCGTCATCATCAAACATCATAGCAAATAAAGCTGTTTGTAATGTGTAGAATATAGCGTTTTGAACAGCAAAGTAATACGCTATTCTAGAAGCATTAGATATATCACTCTGCATTTGAGTTGTGTTAGGTTTTGTTATTCTTCTGTTATATATATCTTGAAAAGCTTTCTTACCTAATCTATTAAACTGAGACGTAACGTTTTGGAAGTTTAATATAACTTTACCAATAACAGACGCTTGTTGCTTAGAAACCATGTCAGGTCTTGCTGACTGCTGAGTAGACTGAGTTATATCTTGAAAATCTGTAAATGCAGCTGCTTCAGCCTCTTTTTGAGACATACCTTGTTTTACATACTTGTTTATTCTATTTCTGTAATAAGAAGCACCACCAGTTGCAATTGCGATATTATCACCAATCTGCGTAGGTAAAAATCCTATTTCTAATAATTTAGATATTAACTTTCTAGTTATATCTTTAGAGTTACGTAGGCTAGCAGCAAGCTCAGCACCGTTAACGTCTGTTTGTATACCACCTCTTCTTTGTTTTAGCATGTCAGAGTTAAATATAAACGCAAAATCAGCCCAATATTGTTTTTGATTTGCAAAAGCCTTAGCAGCTGCAAATATATTGTTGTCAGCAAAGTTGATGTAATTTACAATAGACATTTGCTGAAGCAAAGCAGATCTCATGTTAAAAAACATCACCGTACCAACAGAACCGTTTAAGTAGTTCATAAGTTTGTTAACTTGAGCATTTTGTCCACTAGGCCTGTTTCTACCAGTTTGAATTCTATATAAAATATCCTCTAAAGACTCTCTAACGTCATTACCATAACCAGCTTCAATTTTATTTAGATTTTGTTCAGAAAATATAACATCAGCGTTTTCAATAAACTCAGCAAAGAATTGCTTTCTACCAATCCTACCTGTTGCGTCATCTAAATCCATTCTTATATCACCACCATTCCAACCATCAGTTGGGTTAACATAAGTTTCTTGCTTAGAAATAACGTTTAAAGTTTCAGCGTAAGCTTGTAATTGTGGGTCAGACATAACTAACTCAGCTAATTTTGTTTGATCAGTTTCACTTAATCCAGGTATTTTATGACTATGTTTGTCCCATAGATAAACTCTAATAGCATCTTGAAAAGTAAAATCACCATCTGGAGTTTTCTTTGCAAGCTTGTCTTTAACTTCTGAGAACTGTTTATTTAATTCTTTATAATCATTAGCAACACTTTGTCTAGCTGTATCAAACTCTCTGTTAGCCCTATTTAATGGTCTTACTAAAGCTTTTTCAAAGAAATCCCTATGAGCATTCCCTTCTTTGCCTTTACCTAAAAAGTTGTACAACAAACCTACAAAATCTTCATGTGATGGTGGTATAAATACTCTAAACTTACCTTTACTTTCGCCACGTTTTCTACCTTTAATAGCAGAAAACCTTTTATCAGACTCAATACCTGTAACGTTTTCTAATATATCATTAAACTGATCGTTCATTGATTTACTAAAATTAACTTTAGCTTGCTGAACTTTAGACTTAACATCAAATTGATCTAACATGTTTTGTACAGCTTGCACATTTTGCAAAGCATCATCTGCAAAGTAAAAGTCGTTAAAACCTTCACCAACTTTATCAGCCATCCAAAGCGCTTTAGCTTCTGATGTAGAGTTTGCTAAACCAGTAATATTTTTTATAGGTATGTTTAAACCATTAGCTTTTAAAAACTCAAATATAGCTTGAGCAGATTCAGCCGGTCTAGCCGTTAACACAAACATATCTTTATTACCAAACTTCTTTTGCAATTTCATTGCCTTTTCAAATAGTGGAGCAGTTTGCCCTTCAACCACCTTATTAAATTCTGAAAAATCAAACGTTCCACCTTGCTCTAGTATGTCAGCCCCTTCGCTAGCAAACTCCTCAGCATCTAATCGTCTGTTCTCGTAACCGCTAACAAAGTCGTTCATTTGTTCTGTAAGTTTAGTAGGCATTGCATCTTGTTGGCTTAGATTGTCAGTATTAACCTCCATGAACCTATCGCCAAACATAGTTTTAAAGCCATCTTTATTACCTTGAACTGACTCGTGGTTTTTTGTAACAATCTTATCTAATAAAGATCTTTCTTTTCTAGCCGCGTTTCTTTCTAATGCCACTGGTAGCGATGTTTCAACAAACATCATGCTAACATCATATCCTTTATCCTTAAACTCGTTAACTAGTTTTTCCATTGACTTAATAGATCCACCGGTACCGTCAACAACAACCCCATCGGCATTACCTTTATACTTTGTCATTTTTCTTTTAGCAATACCTCTTGCTTGATGTTGTAAAGAACCTAACTTACTTCTTTGTTCTTTAGTAAAATCATTCATGTTTGCAGGTAGCCCAGAGTTTTTCTTAAGCCACTCTAAAGATATGTCAGAGTTTACAATTTTAAATCCTTGATCTTTTAAACCTAACTTACTAATAACGTTACCTTTACCACTTCCAGCTCCACCAGCTAAGAACACAACTTTTCTTTTTGGTTTTGGTAAGCCATCCATGTTGGGTATTTTAGCTCTAACACCAGATTTAGTTGTAGCCAACGTGTCATCAAAATCTAGAACCGTGATACCTTTAGATTCTTTTTGAGTAGATCGAGACATTTGAACGGCTTTAGCCATTGTTTTTCTTGCTTGTATTTTTTCGGGGTTATAAACACCACCTTTTTCAGCGAAAATTAAAGACTTTGGTTCTATTTTTTGTTCTTTCAAGTCAAACAAAGGTATGTCCCACTTACCAAAAGTTCTCATATTTATGTACCTTCTTATATCGCTTACAGTTAACAGGCTTAGGTTTCCATCTGCGTCAAATAAACCCCAACCAGCGTGCATTTTGGCTTGATAACCAGCCTCAGTAACCAGCGTGTCAAGATGCATTGGAAGCGCTGCCACGTGGAAGTTGTCTAATAAAAACTTAATATCTTTTTTAGATATGTTTCCATTTTGATACTCAGCTAAATATAAAGAAATTATAACCCTAGGTATCATGTGTTCCCACCTCATCTTCCCTGTGTACATTTGGTTCTTACCAACGTAGGGAATGTACCTAGGTTTTGCTGCCGCGGCTAAAGAAGTGTTCATGCCGCTACTTAAAGTCATTTGAATCATAGCGGCGTCATTAGTCGATATACCCTCGGGGCCTTTAATAGCTCTTAATTCACGCATTACATCCATTAAATCTATTAAAAAGTCAGCTTCAACCTCAGCATTTTTTTCTAACTCACCGTACTTAGCTTCATCAACACCTTTTTCATTTACTATTAAAGAAGGTTTTTGAGTGTTTCTACCTCTAATCTCAACAGTATCATCAGTTAACTGCGCTACAAAGTTTTCATTAAAATCGGCTGTATCTTCTAATATCCCATAACCTGGTCTTCTTTTGTAGTTGGTAGATTGGAATTTTTTTAACTTTTTTTCCGTGCTTAGCAGTGTTGCCTCTTCTTTTTTTGTAGGTTGATTTTTAGCTTTTAACTCTTTTATTTTAGCTTTTAACGTATTTATTTGCCTCTTTTTTCTATCGATTTTCTTTTGCAACTTACCGGTTTCGTTAACCTGATCAACAGACAATGCTATAGCGTCAGTGTTACCGAGTTGAGTTGGTTCTGTTAGATTTTTCATAAATCTAACAACCCTAGTTTTGCCCATTTTAGGGTGTTGCATTATTTTTAATAAAGCAACTCTAGCTGAAACAATTTGATCTAAATTAGAAAAACTAATATCTTTTTTACTTAAACCATAAGCTTGTCTAAGATCCTTAACAGTTAACTCTGGAGAACTAAGCTCTAATTCTATATAATCTGTTAGCGTTAATTCTGGCTTTACCTTCGTGCCACTTTGTTTTTCGTAAAAACCAACATACCTCTCAAGATCTTGTATTATCTCATTTCTCAACTTTTCACTTCTACCCTTTACAAATAATCTTTTTGGATAAGTTTCTTCAAAAGCTTTTCTAACGTTGAATTTATTTTTTATAAGATTTTTATTAAATCTTTTTAAACCCCTACCAAAAATCATTTTATGAGTAACTTCAGCTTCACCAAAGCTTTTGCTAAACATAACGTCCATATTTCTATCTATTCTCTGTTTAATAACGCTTATGGGGTTTTTACTGCTGGGAAAACCTTTTTTAGCGTTATTTTTAACTAAAGTTTCGTATACTTTCGGTTTGTTTTCTAACACGTCAGCTGTAGCATCTTGAGCAAAGAAATTAGAAGCATTAATTATATAAGATTCTCTTCTACCTCTGTGTGGAACGTATACTTTTACTTTCTTTCCTTTTACAGTTTTAGTAATATATTCTCCAAAAAAGTTTAATAATTCTTTTTCTGTAGGGTATTTTCTATCATATATTGCGGGTCCTTGTTTTTCTGTTTTAACTTCCCAAGTCTTAATCAAACCTTTTTCCACAGCCTCATCTATTAACTCTTGATTAGTAGCTCTATAATCTAGCTCAGCAAAGATCTTTTCTTTTTCCATCTTCTCCATTTGAACTAAATCAGACGTTGGCAAGCCCTCTTTACCGAACATTACTTTTCTAGTGTTTTTTAATGTTTGAGCAAATTTATCTCCAGTTCCAACTAACTTTTGAATTTTCTTAAATAGCGGGCTTTTTTTGTTAGCCACTTTGTCTCTAAACGCTTGTGTCCACTCGAACTCATCTATTCTAGGAAGTTTCGGATCAACTAAACCTTCAGCGACATCATTTTTTATATTTTCAATATCTTGAGCCGTTACCCCATGTTTTCTTATAGCTTTACTTTTCTCGGCTATTCTTATTTCTTCTTTTCTCTTTTTTTGAGCGGCTATAGACATGTCTTGTTCTTCAAAGTCTCTCGCTCTTTGATCAACTTCGCCTTCGATAGTGTCTGCTATAGTCTTTCCAGTTGTACCAACAGGTTTTTCTAGTGATCTACCTGTAACTGTTTTCTTAGCTTTAGTAGCAACAGTACCCATTCTAAATATAAGACGTTGATTTATATATCCAGACAGACCAAACTTACCTTCTTTAGTAACCTCCATTTCGGGGTTAAAACCTAGCACGTCAGGTAGTAGTTTTGTTCTAACATCTTCCATATAGTCGTTTAATGGAACTCCGTTAACATTAGCGTCTTCAGCTTTTATATCTACGTTGTTTTTCATTAACTGAGCTAGAATTAAACCATCTAAACCTTTTTTGTCTATCAAGTAATCATAAGCTTCTAAATTTACACCAGCATCATACTCTGCTTTTGTAGTAGCCTTCCTACCTATATCATCTATTGTTTTTGAAGCTCTTTTAGCATCATCAGATATAACCTTCGCTTCTGACACAGACATTTTAGCGTCGGTAACAGTAGCGCCCTCGCCGGCTAAAGCCATTGCTCTAGAACTTAACTTATTGTTTTCAATACTTTTACTATAGTCTTTTAAGAAGTTGTAAGCTTGCCTACCATCAGCAAAGTCTTTTTTAATACCAAACTTTCTTAATATTTCTTGTATTGTATTTTTAAGTTTACTAAAAACACCCTCGTCAAAAGCTATTTCATTTTGCTCTATAGCATCGGAGAAAGCAGTGAACCACTCTTCCGTTGTTTCCATGAAATCAGGATCAGCAGCTATTTGATCTTTGTAGTTGTCTTGTAATCTTGTAGTAACCGCTGCTAATTGCTTTTTACTTAATACGTTTTTAAAGCTAGATATTAACTTTTTTACTTCAGATTTATCTTGGCCAATAACGTTACCGTCCTTATCTTTAATATCTTTAATAAGACTTTGCATGTGTTTAGCTAAAACACCATGTAGCACCTCGTGAGCACCAACATTAATAGCACCAGTTCTACCAGCCACATCCTTATTAATAATAATAGAATCACCAACTATAAACCCATCAGCATCAGTAACATCCTGCGCTTTAAGACCCATTTCTTTAGCTATTTTATCATGAGCAGCTTGAGCTTGCTCATTGTTATCAACAACAATAGTTTGCTTGCCAATTCTTTTACCTTGAGTTTCTGCAAATGCAATAGTATCTGATATTCTGTTTTCTCTTACAACTTTAGCAACGTCTTGAGCTTTTTGTGTTTCACCAATACCCATAGCGCCCTCGTACTTACCTATGATAGCGTCTATCTCAGCTTGTATTGTAGCTAGATCCTCAGGTGCGTTTGGAACTTTATCAATACCTTTCTTTTTAACCTTAGCCTCAGCTTCTATTCTTTTGTCGTTAAGTTCTATTAATGTATCTCTATCTTTTTTATCTGTTATCTTGTCATCAATTTGAGAATCTACTATAGCTTTGTTTTGTTTTTTAGCGGCCAACGTACCAACACCAGTAAAATCGTCTTTTATTTTAATCTTAGCTTTAGCCACGTCAATATCATCAGCCGTTTCAACAAAGTCCTTCATTTCTTTATATGTAACATCGACACCATTAAGATTGTACGTAGGTTGTTTTGCAGACTTTAATGCAGTTAAGATGTTAATTGGAGCAGTTGTAGTTCCAGTTATAGCTTCAAAACCAATTTCAGCAGCATCCATTTCTTGCCCTGCTGCTAACCTACCACCAACTTCACCTAAACCACCACCAACACCCTCAACAACAACACCAGCGGTACCAGCCGCTACAGCGGCAGTTTTAGCACCTCTAGTAGCAGCAACCGCTCCCCTAGTAGCAACAGCTGCTTTACCAGCTAAACCACCAGACAAACCTTCTACAGCGCCAATGGTTAAACCTCTACCTATAGATTTATTTCTTATAGAGTTACCTTTCGGTCCTTCTAATAATGCTTTAATATTCTCGTCTGAAAATTCTTTACCTTCTTTTTTAAGTTCAGTTTCTATTAACTCACCAAAAGTTAACGCAGCTTCCATCGATGTTGCTAGACCACCCATGAAACCAGCAACGGCACCAGGTACCGCACCAACCATAGCGCCACCAGCAGCTCCAGTTCCAGCGGCAGCCAAAGAAGCTCCAGGGGAATCAATTAATGTACCAACTTGAGTACCTAAAGATTGTACGAATAATTCTGGTAATAAACCTGGTTGATCTTTTACACCTCTAAAAAATGCAGACCAAGTACTACCCTCTTCTTTATATTTCTTTTGAAACTTCTCCATACGTTCAGATGGGACATGTGTCTTAGCTTCACTTTCTTTGGCCTTCATAAACTCTTGTATACTTTCCATGTCTATATTAGAAAAGTCTTGAGCCATTAAGTCTGTAGCCTCACCAGTTGTACTAGCCGCAGCTACACCTCGACCAAACCAAGTTTGATCAAACCAACTTACTGACTCCGATAAACCATCGTCCAAGCCTGATCCCATATCGTCTTGACTCATCGTCGGATCTACCGTCGAGTCTTGCGCTTTTCCCTTGTAATTTTCTATTACTAATTTAATGTTTTCCTCAGACTCGCCAGCTTCAAGCATACGCTGAACTATAGTTTTTAATTCATCCATGTATTTTATTCTTTAGGGAGGTATTGTTTTATTAACGCATTTGCTTTTTCCTCTTCACTACCACTAGTATTAATGTATTCGTTAAATCCAAAGGTTTCTAGTATATCATTTAAGGTTGCTATTGCTTGTTTTCGCTCTTCTAAGTTTCCACCTGTTTTTATAACAACGTTGTTACCCTCATACTCATGTCCGTCTGGATATTTAAGTACGTTACCTTCATCATCTTTTAGCGCAACAGCTTCTCTAAACGGATCATCTCCTAGCAAAGCAAATATACTACCATCTAACTTATCCACTTCAAATTTATAACCATCTTCATTTCCTTTTTCAAATGCACTTGGTAGTAGCTTGTTTAAATTACTACCGATATAATTATCATCACTACTCATGAAATTCATATCAACACGCAAAGAAGGCGTTGAGTACTTACTCACTAAACCTTTTTTCATAGAGGTTTTCTCATCTTTATCCCCACTATCTTGTACTTCTTTGCCTGATGCGGCATCTATTATTTTTAATTTTTTAGTAGTTATATCGTTGAATCTTGAATCGTTACCACCTTCTCCAAACGCATTAAAAATTAAAGCTTGCGCATCACCAATGTAATTGTCAGATTCAGGTGTAGATTTTTCCTCACCTTCTTTAGTGCCATCATTGTAATTTAAGTACCAACCACCATCAACGTGGTCGTAGTTGTTACCCTCAAACGGGAAGGAACGACCAACTTTAATTTTATTAACCATACCGTTTATCGCGCCACCTGTTACGCTACCATCCCCTTGGCCTAATGGAAAGTATTGATTTGGGTTGAATAAAGGCGTGTCAGCATCAGGATTAGTAATTATTGGACCAGGTTTGTTATCCGGATTATTTGTCCAAGCATTTTCAGCACCATTAGCAAGTAGCTCTGTAGCTATTGTTTTTGATTGCTTTTTCCAAGCACTTGCGCCACCGTTGTTTTTCCAAAATTCATTATCTGGGCTTACTATAGCGTTAACAAAGTTCTCGTACTCCGTTTCGGATATAATACCGTCACCATCATCAAAAGTATTCATTATTTCTTTTTCAATACTAGCTCTATTTCCTTTTTCATTTAAAAGATCAGAAAAAGTTTGTCCATTACCAAAACCATCATCATTTAAAAAAGCACGCAAAGCGTTTGTATTGTCTGGAACAATACCGTTTCTAATAGCTGCCTCTAAATTATCTCTGTTTCCCTTGTTTTTTGATTTAGAATAATCGTTTACCAACTTACCATACTTACCGTAAGGTACGTTGTCTTTAACGCCAACCATTTCGTTTATTTCCTTCATGGTTTTAGTTACACCGTTAACAGTATATGTTTTTTCTTTTTTATCGTTTCTACCTATAACGTAGTCTTCATTTATAAACCCATTCATGTACTCAAGATTGTCTCCTTTTACAAAATCAGACATACCATACTCTGGATTTGTTAAAAGTGCCCTAAAATCTTTGTGTGCGCTTATCTCGGTATTTATATTATTAAACTTTATTTTAACCTCAGCCATCTTCTCAGCGTCTTTACTGTTCTGAGCGTTTAGATACTCTTGTCTTAGAGCTTTGACAGATGCTACAGTATCTTTGTACTCAACATCCTTCATAAAGCTTCCGGCTAGTTCAAAAACAGGCGCAGCAATTGAGTTCCAATTGTCGTTTAGTTGATCAGCTTTTGCCTGCGCTTCTTTAGCTTTTTTTTCTAATTTTTCTTGCTCAGCTTCATAACCTTTGACAGCTTCATCAACCACGCCCATGCCAGCTTCGGTAACCTTGTCTAAACCAGCATACATACCAGGCATGTTATCGTAGTTTCTATATGCTGTAGCAGCACCTTGTATTAAGGACGCATTTGGCCCGTAATTTACTCCTTGTTTTTTCGCCATAATTTATTTATTTTTGTGAATGACTCCAACTGTAATCAACATTAGGATCGTAGATATCTGTTTGCTCGTAATCAATGTGTCCTAAATTGCTTCCACCACCATCTGGCGCACCCATCTTCATTCCAATTTTAGCAAAACTTAATCCAGCGCTAGCAATATCACCAGCCGCACCCATTTGAGCGGCTTTAGCCTGTGCTCTAGCTTGATTTGCAGCTCCAAACCTTTGTTGTGACATACCAAATAAAGTACCTGTTTTACTATATTCTAATCCTCTAGCCGTTTCAGCACCTGATAATCTTAAGCCCTCAGCATACTGTTCACCTTTTCTTTCTAAAGTTTGTAATCTACTAGCTTCACCAGCTCTTAATTGATTTATTCTTGCTTCTTGCGCGCCAATACTCGCACTAGCTCTTTGAGTTGCAAGTTGACCTTGATTTGCCATAGCTTGTGCTAACGCCGCTATACCAGATCCACCAGCCGCACCAGCCATGTTAGACATGATGTTGGCTCTTTGCTGAGCGCCTTGTTGGGCTTCAAACTGAGCTTGTTGTTGGTTAACAGTAAGATCTTCGTATGTGTTTTCCATATTGGTAAACTGATTGCTCACGTTAGCATATAAATTACTAGTGTCTAGGTTTTCGTATTGCTCTTTGTATTCGTCCATTTCTTCCCTAGCTGCGTCTTGCTCAGCTATTCTATCTTCTCTACCGGCTAAAGACATACCAAGTTTAGTAAGTCCACCAGCCGCTGCCACACTACCACCTATTATTGCCGCTGTTACAAATGCCATAATCTATTTATTTTTATTAATATATTCTTCATATTCTTCATAATTTAAAGCTACTATTTCTTTTTCTAACTCATAAATATTTTGATTGTTAGAAGGGTTTTTATGTATATTTACAAATATTGAATCTTTATTTGCAAGTATAACTCTTTTAACTCCAGGCGTTGAAACAACGTAACATGGAGCTATGTAATCTTCTGTTGTATCTTCGGTTGCTACCGTGATGTCACCAGTTAATAGAAACCAAACATGTAAATGTTTGTGTATCGCTCCAACAACCGCGCTACCTTGTTTCATATCCATTTGCCTAACATACACACCATCTGCAAACGAATGTTTTATCGGTGCTATCTTGCTATCTGTGACAACCTGTTTTCCATCACCCTCTACGTTTACGCCATCTGCAATTTTTATTAAAGATTTTTCAAGATTTAATATTTTCTTTCTTGAGTTTTTAGAAACTTCATTTTTAGACATAATTTAATTTAATTTATATCTATAATAGTCACAGTTTTGCTTGTTTTTTTACTATGGAGCCGATGTAGAAAGCAACCTGTTAATGTCAAATCTTAACGTTTGATCTGCTGTACCTGCTTTTACAATCTCTATATTACCAGTTATAGTTGCTATTCTACCAGTATTTCCTACCGTCAAAGTAATACCGTTTTCTAAAGTTTGAACAGCGCTCATAATCCAATCGCCAGCACCATCTAAACCTCCACCAGTTGTTAGTGTTGGGTCTGCAACAGCGGGATTTATTCCTATACCACTAACAGTTGAAACATTGTTAATAATACCCTCTCTATCTGCAACTGCTATTGTTGCGTGAGCACTAGTAGCTTCGGTAGTAGTTGTTGTTGGCGCTGTCAAAGCAATGGCTAAATCTGTAAATTTAACCTCCCAACCAAACACTCTTAATATTTCACTTTCCCCGTAACCACCAATCTTTAAGGTGTCTCCAGCTAAAGCTAAAACCTGTTGTTTGTCAAAAACGATTTGCCCCTCTTGAACGGTAACTAAACCTTTTACTACAGTTGGTTTTTTAGCCAAAGTACTCAATGCTGGCCTTGTATTTTTGATTATTTTCTCTTCTTTTTCCGTACCTTCAAAAACAGTTATGATATCTTCGTAAACACCTATAGACGTATCTGTTGTTAAGTTAGTTGATGGCACCACAATCATATTTTCTTTGAGTGTGTCCGCGTAATTATCTATAGGCCAACTAAAATTCATTCTAGGTGTAAAAGTTAAAGGTTGATCATCTCTAAATTGAATTGCTTGTGACATCGCGAAATCAGTGGCAGTAACAGGAAACCCCGTAACTGTCGTTAAACTTCTATTTACTTTAGAGCTAAAAGTTAATGTAGTTCCATCATCTATAGCAGCTGAAGCGTTGAGTGAAAAAACATTTGTAGAGTCAATAGATGCCACGGTAAATATACCAGCATCAAGAGCTGCAGTTCCAGTAACCTGATCTCCAACTGCCATTTTAGTAGCTACAGCAGAATCCATAGTTATAGCAGTAGCTCCACCGCTAAAATCACCATTTACAGTATCTGTAGTTACTGGTGATGTTATTTTGTCACCAGCCGCAATATTATCAGATATATCAACAGCATCCATTCTAACGTTAGTACCGCTGGTTACAGCACCGTTAACGTCATCTCCAGTAAAAGCAGTTCTAGCTGTTGGATATGTGTTTTCTCCTGGTAAATCTATTGGAGCAGATCCAATAACTGGCTCTATAAAAGCTAAAATATCATCAGCTACTGGTTGTTTTAAAATTCTATAAGCAGCTGTTGCGCCAGCTGTAGCTGTGAGGCTAAAAGCTGTTTTAGCTTTAGGTTTACCTCTATTAATAGAAATAGTATCTGTTGCCATAGTCCCGGCTACTGTACTATCAATTGAATAACCTTGTAGCGTTAATGTTAAAGCTGCATACTGGTATATAACTTTTTGCATCATCAAAGAGTTAGATCCAGTAGAGTTATTAATATCTAATGAACCATCTCCAAATCTAACCTCTCTATAAGCAGCGTGTTCTGTACCTGGTTTTGCATATAGAAATATATCATATTGATCATCACCACCTGTTACCGCTGGGAAAGTTATACTTCCACTATACGAGTTGCTAGATATTTCCTCTTCTAAACTTGAGGCATCAGCTTGAAAAGCGTTTGTTACAAAGTTATAATAATACCCAGTGGTATTATCTTTAATTTCTAATTTGAATTCCGCTCCTTTGCTTCCAGATATATTAAAACGTCTACGCTCACTAGTAGCTGGTAAATCAGAAAAATCTAAATCAAAAGATATTATTGTTTTCATATATTGTTGTTTATTATTTACTACTTTCTGAAACCTCTGAGCCAGCGGAAAACATTTCAATTTTACCTACGCTATTGTTTGTAAATTTAACCTCTGCGTAATACCCTATTAAACTAGAAGAGTTTACCTCTTTATCTTTTGCGAATGTAATGTAGTCGTCGTCTTGTGGTATCGGTATTGCACTGTCGTATACAACATTTATACTTAGGTTATTTGGATGTATAAAAACAACTTTTCCAAGCTCCGTGGTATTAGAGGGTAAAACAGTATTAAACCCACCGCTACCACTAAGAGTAGAATAATATACTGCATCTCCGACTTGTAAACTCGCGTTTACGGGATTATTAAAATCTAGTGTTACTATTTGTAATGGCATAATTTATATTTTATAGTTATTTTATAAAAGTGTGACGCAAGAACCATCATCACCTAACCATTCTGTTCCAGTGCCATCGCTTACAGCGGTTTGAGTATTTGAGTCCCAACAGGTATTACAAAACTCTGCATAACCTGGGGTTGTACAACCAGTACACGACGTATACTCACAACTACCATCATCAGTTGTAGCGTCGTCATTAAAGTTACAAACCCAACTTCCTCCAAAAGGGTTGTTAAAACCATGCTCATCCGTACAACCGGGAACTTGAACAAAACTTGTAGATGCTGTTATCACGGCGGACCAAGCTGAACTTGCAAAGTGAGTTGGGTTATGAAGGGATTGACCAGCCACACATCGCGCGCGCGTTTGAATATCATAAGAAGTGTTTGACGCCAAACCGCTAATCCCATAGGTAATCGTATTACCATTACCAGTTGAACCTGAGGCATTTTGAATAACAGTCCAAGGATCTGAACTTCCGCTCACTCTGTATCGAACTTTGTATCTTTGCACTGGAGCGTTCGTAATACTCTCCTCCCAAGATATTTCTATTTCACTAGGTGACACATTCCCAGTTAATTGGAAGTTTACAGGATCTTTACAGTACGTGCAATAAGTGTCACAACTAGCTAGTGTATTACCGTTTCCATCAACTCCGTCATAATTATTTCCATTTATATCATTACAGTAAACACAAGAACCATCGTCCGTGTTAGCGGCATCATCATAGTTACACGCCACGTTCATGCATCCTAAAATAGTATAAACACAAGAACCATCATCTGTATTTGCTAATGGATTATAGTTGTCAGCAGTAAGATTAGTACAACCTACAATTACAGGGGAACAACAGCACCCAAGTGGGTTTGTTGTTATAGTTTGCATAAACCCAAAAGCATCAATTTGGCATGGGTCTCCATTTATACCATCACAAGGGTTGGTGTTAAAACTACTATAGTTAGAATACGTGTTATACGTAACGTTATCTTGTATAAAAGTACCACCATCCATACAGCCGTAAGTAGGATAGTTACAACCCACGTTGTAATTCGCGTTAGCATCATAGTTAGTAGCTAGAGGATCTGTGCAACCGTGGTACTGACAAGCTCCAACGTGTAAAGTATTAGTGTTTGTCCAAATATCCCAATTAGCAGAAACATTATAATTAACACTAGCTTGAGGATCTGTACAGCCGACAACCGTACCCACACAACTTCCATCGTCTACAGCAGCATTAGGATCGCAGTTAGTATAATTTGGATAAGTATAAGTAGGTGTGGTCACAGAAGTACTTACACTACAATCCGTACAACCATAAATACTAGAAGTCGTAGGGGTTTGTGCTAATCTACCTAGCCCTTGAAAAGAAATATTGTAGTTGTTAAAACCATCCATGTTAATACCATCAGTAATACTACCAGAAACACCTTTGATATAGTTAAACCATTTTCCTTCTTTTTCTATAAATTCATTCAAGCTACCCTCCTCTAAATCTGTTTTAATGCTCTGAACGTACCAACCTGGTTTTTCACTTAAATTATAATAATCATTATCATTTATTAGGGATGGATTGTTTGGATCTATAACACCAATACCAGTGCTTGGATCTATGGTTCCAGGTAAGTATATTTGATAAGAAGATAGCTCATCTATCTTAGATTGTGAGCCCTCATAGTTTAAAGTGCAAAATGTTTTTACACTTCCAGGAAGATCATTAAACATAACTGTTATAGAAGATTGTGCGTTAGTATCTTCATTTGGGCCTGTTCCATAAAAAGTGTTTCTATTTATCTCTTTACCAAAAGTATCGTACTGCTCAACGTGATGTTTCCATATATTACCATCCATAAACGTGTAATACTCATTAGCACAGCTAATAGCATTTTCAGGTGTAAATGATTTAAAACTCACCCAACCTTTTACATCCTCTTTAAACGTAACTGTTTTAGCAATAGTATCACCTTTTATAGTAATGTTGTATTCGTCTTTTTTATCGTCGTGACTACCAATCAGTTTATCGCCTAGCTTTAAGTGATCTCTAAACCAATCTTTCATACCGTGATTCGATATAGAAGTTAATCCATCCATAGATAGTCTCATCACAGCACCCCTTACTTTGTCGGTAAAATACGCTCTATAAGCATCCGATGCAAATGATTCTGGATTTTTAGATATACCGTACTCACCAGAATAAGGAATAGCTTGACCTAAAACATTGTTTGTTGAAGTTACATTTGAATCCCCATCAGCATTAAACAAAGCATCTTTGTTGGCTAGTATCTTTAGTACTCTATCTTCGCATAGCGCAACTAAATCACCACCCTGTCCCCATCCACTATGTAGTTTTTGTATACTACCGTAAATAGGGTTTATATCTTTTGTAATTTTTTCAGCAGCTATAAATTGATTAAAGTTGTTTACGCCGCTAGTGGAATTATATATACCAGAATATATTAAACCATATTTTCTACGTTCCTCTTCATACGGCTCATCAAGAATCGTGGACACTGTTGCTCCATTATCAATTTTAACAGCGTTAAAATCATCTCTTATTCTATTTGATTCTACACCATTGTTAAAAGAATAACAATTACTCCAAGACAATCCTTTTGGCAAACCTAACAAAAACGGTTTTACGTAATATTGGTAGTAATCTAAACTACCAGAGGTATTTAAAGGATTTGAAGCGTCAGCATCAGGATAAGTTGCTGTAGAAGCGCTTGTCCAATACTCTACTTGCACTTCAGAACCGTCTTGCAACGTAAACATTAAATTGTAACCACTGCTATATGTTAACGGTTTGTTTGTTACAATAACTATATTTGGACCTATCTGTCTACTTTGCCAATCAACAACTATTGTTCCTGGATCCACAGTTCCAGTTGAAGTTGTGGAACTAACAATAGAACCAACTGGTATTGTTGTTAACGCGTTTTCCTTACTAATACTAAGCTGATAAGTTCTGCTAGCCTCGTAATACACGTCTAGATCCGTAGGTGTTTTTGGCTCCGTCTCCCATATAGATGGATCGATTGATGAGTCAACACCAAAACCATCAAAAACCACTTTTGCTTCTAAAAATATTATTCTGGAAAGATTTGCGTTTATACCAGGCGTGTCCCAAACTCCAGTGTATCCAGGAATCCCGACAGGGTTACCAACAGTTGGAGTAAAACCACTGTCTCCAATGTTTTTGTCAAGCTCTAAGCTCCACGTAATCCTATGGTTTGCGTTGTTAGTGTAAGCGCTACTGTGGTTAATGTTTGTATTCGCGCTATGTGGGTAATTACTTTGATAGCCACTTAGGTCTGAAGCGCCTGGATAAGTGTCGTCATAATAACCTTCTGAATAATTATTTTTAAGCGATACAGATATGTTTACAATTGTAAAAACTTCCTCTGTTGGATCATCAGCAAATTTAAATTTATTTCCAATCACAAGCTGCGTGTACATATCCCAGTAGTCATCTGGAAGACTATACCTAAGGTGCAATTGATCAAAAAAGTTCATAAATGTAGCTGGTTGCAACTTACCCGTAGTTTTCCACTCATTATGTATACCACCAATAAACGACAAATCCAACCTATTACTACGACCCGTGTTAGCCCCAGCTCCATTGCCTAGATGGAAATATTGATACGCACCAAGGTTTGACCCATGATTTAATAGCGGAATGTCTATAGTCGGGTAGCGGTTATCACCACAAACGCCGGGAGTAAAGATACTGGTGTTGTTATCTACATAATTAGGCACACAACCAGTAAGCTCTGTTAAACTGTCATTCCAATATGCAAAATTATAAAGCGTTTCCATGTCTGTGTCAACACCCGCATTGTAATCCAATGTAATTTGTGGTGCTGAAGCAGAATTCCAACCTCCAAAAAGAGATTGTTGGTTTCTTTCTACTATATCAGTTCTTGATTGTTTTCCATCTTCCCCCCACTCAGCACTTATACCTAACCCATCAATACCATCAACTGCGGTTGCAAAAGCCTCGTCAATAAACCACCCGTTAGCGGGAGAAGCCTGTGTTTTTCTTAATATGTATCCCCATGTTTTAGGGTGATAATAAGATTTAGTTGGAATAGCTACACCATCCATAGTGCCTCCACCAGTATACCTGGCCGCCGCCCACGCGTGGGGTAAAGCACTGATTTGATTCATACTACTACCTATTGTTGGAGTAGACCCAGTCATCGCGCCATAGAAATTAGCTTTAGTTTCGGTCGCTGTTAAATTACCAATATCCTCTTGGCTATAATCTTTTACGTACCCAAAATCGTGGTTCAAGCTAGATACTAATTGTTCTGTTCCAGTGTTAGATAATACTTGTTCATAGAAACTAATGTCTTTTAGTATTTTAACAAAGAATCTACCGTTGAACTCAGCTTTACTTTCTCTAGGTATTAATTTTCTAATCTCTAAAACTGGCGCGCCATTAGTATTTGGTTTGGTAACAGTACCCAACTGATCCGTAAAAAAGAACTCTGCGTCATTACCAAAAGGTTCTGCTAAATGAAATGTAAAGTCGCTAACGCGAAACTGCCCATTCCCACCGTCATCTTCAAATAAACCTGATTTTCCGTAATACGTAATATCCTGTAGCTTATACCATTTGGTAGTGTACTTTCCTTGTTTAGTTTGACTACTACCTACGGGTTCAATAGTGCTTAGTCTAATCTCTACTTCGTGATCTTTAGATATTAACGACCTTAATTTCAACCTACCAATAACCGGTGCGTTATCAAAATGTGTTCTACCTATTAAGTGTAATTTATCATGACCCGGTAATCCGTTTGTCAGTACATCGCTTTCGTAAACTTTATTATTGTAATTGTCAGGATCCATAAATAAACCACCATCACCATTAGAATCCACGGATGTTATACTGAGCGAACCTCTATTGTAGTTAGTTGGGTTGAACGAACTTGTCCCTTGTACATATTTTGCAACATTTTGCTTGTCTACCTTTATATAGTCTGGCGCCTCGTTGCTAATATCTAGTATTTTATATCTATAATCGTTTTCAGCCAACTGGTCTGAACCTTGTTCTTTTTTTAATATTAAATACGTTTCATCATCCACTTTGTTCCTGTCTGACGATGGAAACGATAACCAAACGTTACCGTCCTCAGCATCATAAAATCTATCCATAGCTAGATTATAATAATCAGAAGACGTTTCTTTTATATAAAACTTATAAGAATCTACCCAAGAAGGAAGTTGATAACCGTCAATCGGGTACCACTTGATATTAAAACGATTATTTCCGTCAGCCTTGTCTTTATCTATTGTTATTTTAGAATTAGCCGAAGTTATAATAGGTGTTTCTCTACCATATTTATCCGCAAACATAATACCAATATCATAATCTCTTAAAGACTTTAAACTCTTACTTACGCCCGTGGAACTATACGGGGTAACCCAAGAACGAAGGTTAATTTTATTTTTATCAACACTATAGTTTTGTAAGTAATTAGCGTATACAATCCTATTACCAGTAACGTCTTGCGCGAGGGCTTTTCTTGGAACATTGTCATAAGGGCGTAGCAATTGGTTTGACGGTAAAGTGTGACTAATACTTTCCGCGGTTATAAGATAACCGTAATCATCAGTAAGTTGATTAAATAATTGTGATGTAGGATCGGCCGGGAGTGTTGGTGGAATATTTACAATGGTATCTACCACATAGATGTTTGGCGAGTTAGATTCTTTGTACAAAATATCAATAGCAACAACATCTTCAGGTATATCAGGTGTTATTATGTCTAACAACGTTAATCTAGAAATAATATTTTCCATACCAGAGTTATAGCCAACCCTAGCGTTAAACGAATAATTTCCAGGTTGAAAAGCTATTTCAGAAAAAGGAGAGAAAGGAGAGTACTGGTTGTCTTTATACTTGTATCTTGTTGCGAATCTTGGGAATTTAAGTCTATATAAAGGTTTAGTATCTTCCAACCAGTCGCAAGCGTAATCTAAAGTCCCAAGCTGAGCCCCAATAAGCGCAAAATTTACAACCTCAAGCGTAACACCAAACATCCCACTCAGACTCTGGCTCCCAATGCTTGTGATAACTAAAACCAATTCACCGTCAACCGCATTAATTGGATAATACTCTGATGGAGATGCGACACCGCTGTACGAATCAAGGTTTTTAAGAGCTAAACTGTCTCCCTCTTGATAGTTCAACCCATCTGCAAAAGGAGAAATTATATCAACACCTGTAATAAATTGACCCACGCCCACGCCTTGTAAATCAAGACCATATATTATACCGTTTGAGTTACCATCTCTCGAGACGCCTAATCGTAACATTGGAGCGTTTTTAGGCGGAGATTTTATAGTAGTAACGTGTTTTTGTCGTGCCGCAACTTCTGTTCCTAAATCCGCGCTGATATTCCTATCTTCAACTAATATGTTAGTGTGGACTAAACCACTTTGATCTGTACCATTTATACTATCATTTATATTTATACATTTTGGCTCGGAATTATTGTCTGTCCAAAATAATAAATCGTCAATAATGTTTATTCCTGTTACGGGGTATTTAATATCCAAATCAAGAGTTTGTGTTTCAAAAACCCAATGTGTAACCACCATACTAAGAGGTATCCATTGACCTAGATTTTTATATCCACAGCTTCCGCTTATGTAGGTTTGTTGCCACGCTGAAGGCTGAACAGAGCCAAATTCTTGAAAGCTCACAGGAGGCTCCACGCACGCAAATCCACCTGTATTAACATTTAACTGAACTATACCTTGTATACGTGTTTTCCCAAAAGAATCAACCCAAGTACCAACTTCTTCTATCGACACAACAACAGCGTTTTCCCAGTAATTTATTAGTTTATAATAATAAGGATCAAGTCCAAGGCCCTTAACGGTCATCCCTGGGTGTATGTTCGAAACGTCATATACCTCTAGTTGGTAAGAAGTCGTGTTTGTATAACCAGATCCACCAGTACCCCAACTTGAAAACCCAGATGACACTACAAGCGTGTCTCCAGAAACATAGTCATTAGAAGCCATATCAAATTGACTTTGACCCCCACTACCGGTTCCAGCCCCTTGCCAGGCAGTTACAATTACAGACGCTCTATCTACAAACACAACGTTTGTATTATCATCTTTATGTTGTAGTATAATTGATTTAGATTCTTTAATCCAAAGAGGATTACTCGTAAAAGCCGCAAAGTTGGTTATCATGATATCTAACAGAGGAGAACTATTAGTATGAACCACTTGGTTAAGAGAAATAGTAGAATATGTCTGCATCTGATCCCTCCAAGTTTTCTCAGCCACAAGCCAATAAAAAGCGTCGTTTTTCTCATCAGATACAGAGCCAATACATTCGTGATCGTTATAATCCAATAGAGCTTGGGTTTGCACTAGTGAGTTACCCAATATATTTTGAACAGTACCAACGTCAGATCCTTCTGAAGTTGAAACCTGTATATTCATTGCATCTCTATATTCTCCTTTTGGAACAAGTCTTTCATCAACATCCTTGTTCATCTTACCACCGGTAAAATTATGCTTGATCTCTGGCATGTACTAGTGTTTTATTTGTTTCGATTTACCTCTTAAAATTTGAGTTATTTCTTCTAATTTAATATTAGAAAGCCTTAACTTCGCGGTTCTTATAGCCGCAAATCTTTCTTTTTTAAATCTATTTACTTGATATTCTGGAACGTTAGCTCTACCAGCTAAAAC
>UEXM01000950.1_pt1 | contig 27298 bp, 20 predicted proteins | sample 1796661 | NCBI WGS metagenome assembly UEXM01 (sample SAMEA4772469, study PRJEB27181) | metagenome
TTTTACCAATCCCTCTACGTTTAAGATATGCTAATGGTTTTTGTGATGTTATTGGCAAGTGTTTGTTACAAAGAGAGATAAACTCATCCGGAAGAGAAATTATCTGTTCTTCTTCAATATTGTTAAGCTCATTGAAGATCTCATCAAATTCTGATAGATCGAGTCTGCCTTCCAACTCAAGCCACTTCTGTCTTTGTTGGTAGGTTCCGAACTTGCGAACGATACGATAAGCATTCTTGCCTCTTTTGTCGCAGACCCAGCAATGCCAGCCTTTCTTAAGGTTGATTGCTAGTTTCTTCTTGTGATGATTACAATAAGGACAATGGTAGTATAGTTCACCGCCCGATGGAGTGTGGGGTCTCCCCAAGATCTCCGATAAAATTCTAACTTTTTCTTCCATTATCCCCTCCTTTTAACTGGTTTGTCCTTGATGAACTTTGGATGGAACGGCTGGACTATCCCATTGGCAAAGCCAACAATATAATGCTTACCTTTTAGTCCCACTACTATTCCCATCTCTGGGTATCTCATTTCGAGCATTGATTTGCTCATGTATACTAAATCACCTATTTTCATGCTTCCTCCAAAAACAGTCTATTTAAAATTATCGTGTCGGTTCCGAATGCAACATAATAATTGTCTCCATGTACTGATAAGATAACTCCTGCTCTATTATCTGTCAACTTTTTAATTCTTGCATAATACTTTACCGCTGTTAATGCTCCGGGGCAGTCGGTAGATGTCATTTTAAAATAAACCAAATCACCTATTTTCATTTACTACCTCCAATTCATATTTGTAAAAGGGCCATGCTGTTGTGTCTCCGTTTAATATCACAGATACCATACCGGTATCTCCACTCCAATGCATGGCAACTACTATACCATATCCACTATCATTCATAGTCTTTTTCTTAATCTTTACCAAATCTCCTATTTTCACCTACCACCTCCAATTCTTCTTCATGAAACCATCCGGTTTCCTGTCCGTTGCTATCATCTGTCCATATTACTTTATAAATTTTGTTTTCCCCATCTGTGCTGGCTTCTACAATTATGCCATGGCATTCGTCAAATTCATAGAAATGAATAGGACTTAAATGCACTAAATCACCTACCTTCATTTACAACCTCCAAGTCTTCAGCAAAGAAAGCATATGTGTGACCTACTGTTATCCAGTACACTTCTGCCCATTTAAATTTTCCATTTATTTCTAAGATAATTCCATAGTCTTTCCACGGTTGATTTTTAACTCTAACCAAATCACCCACCTTCATTGAACCACCTCCAACATTTCAATTTTAAATAAACAATGTTCTCCGTTATTCCACAGAACCCAAACATATTCAACAACCTTGCCGCCATTTCGAGGAGAATGATATTCCACTCTAGATGTTGTAATTCCATAATCAGGTTGAAAAGAATATTTATTTGTTACTAATGTTCCCTTATTCCAATGTGTCGCTGGTCTTCTCACTTATTACCTCCAAATTATTAATCGCTTCCATATAAACATGCTCTGACCCACCCCAGAGCACTCCCACTAAAAATTCGTCTATGACTTCGACAACGATGCCGAACTCCGAACTGTAAGTGAAGGGCAAATTGGGCCTCCACCTAACAAGATCGCCGACGATTATGCTGCCCACCAGTCAGGGGCCTCCGTCTTCCACTTGGCAAAGCCAGCTTTCTCGCCATGATAATAGGCACGATAGGCAGTTACAGCGCAATTGTTTTTGTATTCGACAGGCATAGCTTGGGCGAACTGGGTCAAGCCGGTCTGTGGTAGATTAATGGGTAGTCTTTGGCACCACTCGATATGTTGTTGTGATTTGTGGACACGACCATAACGCTTTGTGTACTCGGCACACAGACCAAGGCCATGCTTGATAACCCAGTCCCAGTTCTCCTTGGACTTGCCAGTCCATAGTGTACATGGATGTTTTTTATGTGTCGCTTTATATGGTGCGTCAAAACCATGATCGTGTGCTACAGTGCATAGCATTTGTGCTGTCTCAAGTATCATCTTGACGACATGTTTATCGCATTGCATTTGTGCAGCGATGATTGGGTTGTGATGTAAAACAAAAATATTCATTGTGACCTCCGTTGTCTTAATCAATATAACCTATCACAATAATTTGTCAAGTAAATTTTATTACTATGGTTCAGATCTTTTGCCTTTACATTTCCATTTCTTTCTAGAAAGAGTATTGGCACACGGAGGATTTTTGCACTTTTTTATTCCAGCGGTTCTTGCACAAAATGCATGACCCTTTTCTGTTCCGGGTCGTATTCTTGGTCCGCCATCTTTTGCTTTTCCTGCTTGACCAAACGACCTGCATTTGCCATTAACTCGCTTTACAAATTTCTTTCCCTTTGCCTTCTTGCATGGTTTTTTCTTTTTCTTTTCTTCAAGCTCTTCCTCGTTGATAGCCTGTTCTTTCTTAAGAGCCTTATCAATTGCTTTGGCTTGTTTGCCATGAGCTTTAACGGCACCTTTCAATTGATCGGAAACATCTTCTAATTCTTCTTCTTCATCTTTTGTAATCTCTGCTTCTTTCATGCTTGATTTAACAATACGAACCTCAACAACTCTTTTTCGGGATTCATTTTGTTTTGGTTCTGTTTTACATGCAGAAGGAGTAGGCCTACAATACGGCTTTGGATCACTAGGCTTTTCTCTAGCACATTCTTTATATCCGCCGTCGCCATCTGGGCGATTACAATTAACCCATCCGCCTTTGGAGCCTTTTTCACCCTTGCGTTTGAACCACTTGTCTAAACGACCAGCATCTTCACTACTTTGTTTACCTTCTTTCTTGGGTTCGCCTTCTTTCCAATTAGCAGCGCCAACTTTACGACACTGAACAAGGCGCCCTGAAGCGTATGCTGAGGGCCATGTCCCGCCTTTTCTTTTTACTGCCCCTTTGATTTTTTTGTAGCATGCGTCTTTTTTAACTTTGTCGTCTTCGTTTAAATCTTCGTTTGTTTGTTTTCTACAAGACCCGAGTTCTCCTTTTTTCTTTCCCGGTACTCGCTCGTAACCATCCCAGCATCGCTCCTCTAGAGTGTTTTCAAGCTCTTCTTCAATAATTTGCTGTAATTGTTCTGTTGTCAGGTCCATAATCAATAACTCCTATCAGTTACTAATTAGCTCGTTTTTTGATTTAAGCCCGCCCAAGCAATCACAATTGCATCTGCTCTATCATCAGTGCCGGGCTTGGGGTTTCCATGTCTTGTCAATTCATATTCAAAATCGTTTGGAAACGAACGCGTAACATGCTCAATTACCTTTTGTTTGGTGTTTTCGCCACGTTTAATCTTAAGGCCTACAAGTCCCCTTGCCTTCGCTGGGGACAGAAGGGATGCTTGTTGTCCTAATAATTTTCTAACCATAAAACAAACCATACCGTTAAATCTCTGTAATTTGCTCATCGTTATGGCAGATGTTTTTCCACCAGAGAACGCAATGTACGCAGACTCAATATAAATGCTTGTTATATTATACTTTAAATTATTAATAAACTCTTCTATTTGAAGACATCTATCTTCTAATTCATCTTTTGTATTTAATTTTATTAATACTGTTTCTAATAAATTAAATTTATAATCCATTATACATAAACCTACTTTACTAGTACTAATATCTAATCCTAATGTTACTTCTTTCATATTATATATATAACACCTTTTGTTCTGTTTGTCAAGTTAAATATCCAATTTAAGTTTAAATGTATAGGATTGATCCTCTGTTTTTCTCACAGGAGTTGCAACCTTTGCTATTCCAATTAAATTTCGATCTTTGTCATAAAGCCCAACTTTCGATATGTAGACTACCTTTTTAAAGTCTGGCTCTTGGTCTGTGAATTGAGAATGTACGACATTCTTTATCGCCTTTGGGTATTCAACCATTTGAAAAGAACCGGTGGCAATTTGGTAGTTATCAGTAGAATCAACAAAAGTGGGATTGTTGGAATGGTTCAATTCTCCTCTAGGTGCATGCGCCATCATTGTCATCGCCTGAGTATCTGTTGTGCCGGAATATTGCATTAGAAAACTAGCAGACAAGGTAGTGTTGGAGATCGTTGGAAGTGTACCAATACTATTTTTAACTCCGTAGCCAAAATTAGTCCATTTGGAAGTTGTTGTTGTGTCGTATGCCAAAGACTCAGAATTTAAATCCCAGCTTCCAGTTAAACACACGAACCCTTCATTATATAAAATAACCCCAGCGACAGAACCAGAACCAGTAGAACCAACAGGGCCTACTTGAACAAGATCTCCATTCCTTCTATAATCGGATAATTCTCCAACCAAGCTACCAGTGATATAAAATTTTAAATTAACAGAACCTTTTTTAATTGAAGAGCCGTATATTATCGAAGGAATGGAGATTAAATTAAGATTCTGTGTATTTTTATCACCATGTGATGATGAGTACTGATAGTGTGGAGACAAATAAGAATAATGGTTTAAAACATTTTTAAGTGAATTTAGCCTCGATCTAGACGTTGTGCTAAAATAATCTCTAGAAATACTGGCTGACATTCTGTATGTTGAATTAACGACATTTCCATCAAAATTATATTGTGAATTAAAATCTTGCTTGGAAACTTTTTTGAAACTTTCTCGGCTGCTGCCTTTTGTTAAGAATGGATAAATATAATTACTGGATCTGTCGATATTATACTCGTACAAAGATACATGGCCGTCAGGAACAGTCAGGATGTTGCTGGTATTTACCCCGGTTATGTTTGGAATATTATCTAGATAAACTGATCCGCTTTGAATATAAAAAGAATATTCAGGATACATCTCAATCGTATTTATAAATAAATCATCATCGTCAAATTTGTAGAATGTCATTTTATAACCTCTGAATAAATAGTTTTTCCGAGGTTTTTAATAATCTAAACGTGCCCGAATGGTAAATTCATTTGATGGGTCTTTCTTGAGAGGTTCTGATAGTTTAGCAACCGCCATCAATTCGTTATTATCGCTATACAATCCAATTGTTGTAATATAAGCAACTGGGTTGTCTGACGATTTGGTTTTAACTCTCAATTTACTTCCATTCAAATAAGTTGGATTTGTAGAATAGTTGTATTCATTATGATTTATACGGCAGAAATAAATTGTTGAGTTTAGTTCTGTTGTGTTGTTAAATTGTAAATTATACATTCTGGTTCTAATGTTATCTGCTGCAATTGAAATCGTTGATCCCGTTAATACATCAGAAAACTTTAAGTCTGTGCGTGATTCGCCCGGATTAGACATGCTGACTGCGTGGTGAGCATTGTTTAATATACCACCGTCTGATGCCACCATAAACATGGAACCGGACATAACTGCAACACCTGCTTGATAATAAATATGCCCAACTGCATAGCTTTGGTTCGCTGCCAAGACATTACTGTGTGTGCTTGCGGTTGCATAAAGAATACCATATTCGCCCACTGGTGAGTTTACAAGGTATCCGTCTGATCCGCTAGCATCTGTAATTTGTAGTCTGCTGGCAAACACCGCTCCACCCTCAGAATGAAGTGGTACCACTCCCAAGTCAAGCTGGAAGGACCCTTTCTTTATTTCATCTTTAACGAGCAAACGAGAGAAGTTTAAAAAGAATACATTATCTAATTTTGTTCCACCACCTGCTATATCTCCATCTTCATCAAATCTTAAAATTGAACCAGTGTGGTCATAGCCCATTAGGGTCTGGGCCATCTGGTTGTAGATATTTTTCTTCTTAGCTGCTTGACTATTTGAAGTTCCGTAGATTGATGAATTCGCACCAACACCAACTGTTATATCAAAAATATGGTTTGCTGATGAGCTTAGATATGGATAATCATAAACTGATTGAAACATACCGTGACTAAATGTTTTGATATTGGCTGTTCCGTATGTTCCGGATACAATTGTCCCAGTTAGGGGTATTGCCTCGTGTAAAAGTGTTCTTGTGTCGACAATATCTTTAGCGCTGTCGAGTGTTTTGTAAAAGCTTTCTGCCATGTTAATTTCTCTCTATTAAGTTATTGTTTTGACAAACCGAACAGGTATGTCGATGGAATATCCAGTAACCATTCCAGTGGCTCTAACAATAGTATCGATATAACGAACACTACCGCCACTGCCGCTTTTCTGATCCATGTTTTTGGTGCTTCCTAATTGGGTAAATAAGTATGTGCTTGTGTTCAAGTCCAATGAGGCTGCGATTTTAAATTGTAAAATAGACCCTCGTGGACCAGCTATTGCTTGCGTTGCCGAAGTCGAATCATCAGGGTTATTCGTAACAAGACCAACTGATGAGTCGACAGTATAAAAGGCTATGTTGTCATCATCAATATAATCTTCGCCAATTCTATTGCCGGTCATGTCTACTATTCTTCCTAGGCGATTGTCTATTTGTAAAATATAAACATCTTCTGTTAGTCCGTCCATCAATGATGCTTGTTTCGGTGATATTTCACTTGAATCAACTCCTTGATCAATACGTATATTGTTGGAGCTTTCAAAAGATTCTCCAAATAAGATACCAGCAATGTGTTTTCCAGAGGAATCCATACCAATAGCCTTAGTAGTGGCGGCAGCATCTGTCCCTTCTGTCTCTCTATCAACGGCAACAATGTAAACACCATCTGAGTGTCTCTGTGTGTCGTTTAAATTTTCATTTAATTTTAATACAGGCAAGTACAACAAATTCATATTCTGGAATGATACCAGTTTGGTCTTCATTGAAGAAGCGTTGTTAGTAAATGCTTCAAGTATCGGTGTTTGTAAAATCTCCAAGTCGTAATATGCAGATCCGCTTGCATGAGAAGAGTTGTATAGAGCATAATCTATCTCCTCATCTCCCACTGCAAACTTGGTGATTTGGAAAGATCCATCGCCCTTTGCTAAAACTTTTCTTCCGTGGTCTGTCAATACTACATCAAGTATAATATCCCCACTGTTATCTAAAAAAGCCATCAATTGTCTCCTTATTCACTATAAATAGAGTTTTATTATAAATCTTCTATTTTTTTATCCTTTATCAAATCAAATTTTATATTAATATCAACTATTTTTCCACTATCATTAGATTTTACTCTGAGTTTAAACTTTCTGCCCCAAATTGATTCTTCTGAATCTCCTAGAACATACTCGTCCAAAAGGCTTCTTAATACACCTCTTGATGGCGAGTCTTCACCTATTTCTCTACTGATTGAGGTCTGCTGTAAGACCGACTGGTTCATACTGGGTCTTACTTGGAAGAGGCTTCGAAACTTTCTATCTGTCTCAGTTTCTGCTGGTTTGTCTAGTTGGATTGAGCTTACAATTATTTTTGTGTCATCAGAATCCTTTACCATTTCAACCTCAAAGACTGGTGATGGGTTTGAAAGCATTCCGGAACCGCTTTTTGTCCTAAAAATGTAGTAGTATTTTGTATTAGGAAAAATAATGTCTTTTAAAATCAAGTTCGTTGAATTTAAATTATTTATGTTGGCAGCGTCGCTGTATTCCCCTTCACCATAAGTTGTAACAGAGCCGTTTCTGAAATCTAAAATAGATTTCGGTTTCTTTGCTAGTTTAAACATCTGTATTACTATTTGTTCTTTATTATATTTAAACAAAGTTTTTTTAGTGTTAGGGTCAACCTTCATAAATAGATCTTCGTCTTTCGCCAGAATGCCTATAAAATGATCGTCCATTTGCCCCTCTGTTAGTTGTAGGGCCACTCTTAGTGAGTTTTCACTATTTGAATTATTTATAAATCTTACGCTTGGAGGCATGGGAGGATTAGGAGAGACAGTAACATCTGTTGAAAACATCTTAACCTCAATCATCATTGGTGATGTTATTGAGGTTACATTATATGTGGCTTTCCCAGAAATATAATCCAAGCTCTGCAATGCGTATTGGTATTCAACACCATAAACAATTACAAAGGCCGATATTTCATAAGAATATGTACCATTGTAAAGAACCTGTGTGTCTAGGAATGTTGTAACATTCCCGTTTGAAGGGAGAAAAAAAGTTTTAATTGGGGTGTTTGTTTGTCTTCCCATAAACTTTTTAATTTTATAAAAAATTGTTTCGTTAGGGACCGCGCCTTTTTCAACAATTGTCTTAAAGTTGGAATGATAAAGAGATTTGCTCTGTAGATCTCCGATTACTTTCAATTTATCTAAAAAATTAATTCTTCTATTTGGAATAGTGGCCTCTTCGCCGAACACTCCTACATCAGAACTAGCGATGGTTAGATTCGCAACAATATCATTCAGGAATGAATAATTATAATTATTTGATAGTGATGCCCTTAAATTTTCCAATGTAATATTTTGTTGTGTATTTTCTTCGGCGTTACTGATAAAAGCACTAAACATGTTGTTGTCTTTTAATACACTACGAAAAATGTCTTGCTCGGTTTTAGTTATGTCTATCTCAACTAAACTAGGGTATGATTTTTTATTCTTTTTATATGAAGACATTTTAATCTTGTCACTAAAAATTACTTTATTTGTATCTGGAAATAGTCCATTTCCGTCTCCCGACAATATGCTATCCTTAGTTTTCTCTTTGGACATGTTTAGGTTAGTAGAATAAATGCTAGGAATGCTTGCTTCCTCTCTAGAATAAAAAACAGAGTTGATGTCGTCATCATAATAATTGACATTGGTTTCCACTCTTATTGTTGGTATTTTGCTAGCAACTTCATACTCAGCAATTTCAGTATGATTGATTGGTGCAATAAGCATTGTGTTATTATAATTGTACGATTTCCCATTTAAAAGACTAGCAAAAACATTGAATGAACCTTCATCGGTAAAGCCAGTTCCATAATCAATTTCTATTGTATCAGTTGTTTTATCGACACTATTGTCGGTATTTACAAACCTTATTTTTGTAGTACCATCAATGACAGACTGGTTGGCACCGCCTTCATCAACTTGGTTTGTCTGCCTGAGTCTTATTCTATAATTTTTCGTTATATTTTTTCTAATGTTTTTTTCTAATTCAAATTGCATTGTTTTTCACCTAATAACCAAATGTTGTTGTGGTTCTGCTGCCACGAGTAATGCCCTGCGGCGTTTGCGATGTTTGTCCGCTTGATATTTCAGTATTAAATATCTCACTTTCCTTAGTAACATTCTGAGTGATTACTTCGGTTGTTGATCCCACAATATTAAAATTGTTTGTAGTGTTATACTGTTCTACTGATGCCATATCTTGTTCTTGTGGTGTATAGCCATCAGATGATGGTAATTCAGAGTCTGTTAAAATAAAATATTTATCTGCGTGTGGCAAAACTGTTTTAGGATTTATTTCATAATTAATTAATGGTGACTTGGCTTCTTCTATTTTACACAAAGATCCAATAGATAATGATTCTAACGTTTCTACACTTATTAAATTCCATATTGGGCTTTTCATAACCTTTACACCCTCTGAGTTTCTCTTGAAATCCACTAGTGTTTCAAATTGTCTTAAAGTTAAGTAGTTTACGGACACCAGTAAATCATTATCTGGTGTCATCAATTCCTCTTCGGACAATATTTGCTTTGCACCAGTAACAGAATTAAAATTTAATGCTCTTAACTGGTTTGGCACCATCGGTATACCATTAAAACTTTTAGGTGCCCTATTTAAATTCTTTTTATTAAAAATATTTACCGGGGCACTTAAAGACATTTTCTGCTTTGAGGATGTTGTGGTTTTTGAAATGTTATTTTTAACTTTATCAAGTGTCTCTTTGTTTGCCCTAATGGTCTTTGTGGAGCTATCTATATCAGTATAAGAATTAAAAGTAGAATCGATTCCGAGATATTCCGCTGATTCAACATGTGTATCCGCTTTAAGCACGATATTCATAGTATTGACGACAAAACTTCTTTTTACATTCTTTTTTGGGCTTCTGATTCTGACTTGTTTAACATTGTCAAAAAACCGGTTAAATTTTATTTTATCTATGTCTTCAATTTTATTTAAATCAATCACATTGCCACTGTCGTCTTTAATTGCATATGGAGTAAAATACGATGCCATGCTCGTATTGGTATCTTGTATTGTGTCTTCCGGTGATGTATTTTGGCTGACGTTGTCAAAGAATTTATCATTTTCAATTTGGATTCTCTCTCTAAAGTCCCTCAATGATAAAGTCTTCGTAAACACAGCATTAGTTACTGGTTGCAAGAAAGTATAAAACTTTTGATTGTCAGAGGGTGTCAGAACATCTGGGAAGCTAAACTTCTTTGATATCAGATTGGTTATTGTTTCTGTTTTAGGTTGCGACCTTATATTAAAGTTGCTATCGACACCGGTCTGGAGATTGAAAATTTTATCAATATACCTATACAAGTTGTTTAGCTCGCTCTTAAAAGTATTAATTGCCTTGATTGTGAAGGTGTTGGGCTCTATCGAACTTATTAAATCAGATTCAATTTTTCTGCTCTCTTCTTCGGAGACTTTAAAAAACATTTTTTTATATTTTGAAAAAACCATTGGTGCCATTAACCATGGTGCGGTCTCTGGGTTTTCGGAAAATCTAGCCTTCTCTCCGCTAATCCACTCCATAGGTGGTGCTATTGCTGTGTCCTTGGATTTTAATTGTCTTTTAATTCTTCCTAAGTATCGTCCGACGGACGTTATTGCATTTGATATCTCCAGCATCATTTCTTTTGCTAAAATGATTGTAGGGTCAGAAAAATTAAATGTAATTGAATATTTGTATTCTCCTTTTAATTTTGTAGTCATTTCAGGGTCTATAAACTCATATGAAAAAATTTCATTATCAAAAGGAAACAACGTCTTCTTAATCAGGCCTTCGCCTCGTGTCACAACAACTTCAGAGCTTACATCTTGATATGCACTCATAACTCTCTTTGTCTGTAAGATTTTTGTTTCTTTTAATTTATTGTTTGAAAATACTGTTTTTACCTTATGTCTGTCGATAGCTATTAACCTAAATCTTAAATCACTAATAATTTGTCGAAAAAGATCTGGACTGGTGTTGCTCAGTAAGGTTCCAAATTTTGTATTTTTATAAATAATCTCTTTTGCATTTAAAAAGAATATAGAGTTTCCCTTTCCACCTTCATCAAAAGAGCTAAATAAGTCTGATATTTCTGTTACATCAGTCTTCTTACCAGAAGACGAATTTGCTGAAAAGGACATACTTCTTTTGTCTTTTAATTTTAAATTGCTTATTAAGTTTCTTGTTACTGCCTGATGAGCAACACTTGAGTGCTCGGAGCCCTGCATAAATCCATTTTGTGGATGAGAGTGTACCGGCCCTATCCATTGCTCATTGTTCGGCAATGTCCACACACTGGCCTCGGTGGTAGTATCACCAGCACTTAATACTGATTCTGCCGATATGGGGCCCTGAATATACGAGTTAAAAACAAATCTAGTACCAGCAAGAGGCACTGGATCTACAACAATTGCTGCGTAAACCTTCAACAGTCCTGTTTCTGGTGAATATTTCTGCTTTACTGTTGTTCTATAGTATTTTGTGTCACCCATGATCTTTAATTCAACTCTACTAATTGGCAGTATATCAATTGAGGCATTCGGGTCTTCTTTTGTTATTTCTTTCGGGTCCATTTTAATGTAGCCAAATCTAATAAGATTAGCTAGCGCATTTGAAGTTGTTGATACAACCATAATTCTAAAATTTTCCATTGATAAAACATGATCAGACCATACCGGATTTTCAACCGAGTCTAAGCAATAAACCATTGTTTCAACACTTTGATCGTATAAATTGATCCTTTCAATGTGTAGATTGGGTAATATTTCGTTGCCTATCAAGCTCATTCTTCACAATCCTCTATTTCTGTGATGGTGTTGGCATATATGTCTGTTATGGCCACATCCAAGTCTGGACACTTTACATCCAAATCTAAATAAATATCTCTGGAATTTAGTCTTTGTATTCCCGCACACTTATCTAAATCAGATATTTCATTGTCGTAATTCAATCTTAACCAATATTCTACCATGTCTGGGTTGTTTGGTATGTCTTCTGCTTTGAACAAGGCACTGAAATCATCGGTTGTGTCGATATACATTTCATCGACAACAAAATTCTCTTGTTCAGAAAAGTGTAATTTTTTATAGCTTTGCTGGTCTTGTTCGTAAAGGAAAATTTCCATTGACATGGATTCATTAAAATTAAAACCATTTTTTTCTAATATATTAATCAAAACCTGTTGTGGTTCTACCGTAACCCTTTTGCTATTTGTTGATAAATCTTGAACACGCAATAAATCTGCCGGTGCTATTGACGTGGAATCGTCGGTCAATTTCATTTTATATTCTATTGTGCTGTCTATTTGTGGTATTTGAAGTGTCTGGCTGGTTGCAGACGAAAAATGACTAGTCATAGAAGATGCGGTGTTGTGTAGGAATGATACATCCCAGCCACCAGTCTTCTTTTCTTCTATCTTACTTGTTCCAATCGGCGTCAATAAATGGTTTTCTGTTTCGTGAGAGCGCATGTTTTCAATCTTACTCTCAACACCTTTATAATTTGTCTGTGGCCTCATAGAGGGAGTTTCTGATAGAATTCTTGCTTTTGTTTGTGCATTTGTTTCTGTAAATCCGCCTCTTTGTGAATCATACAAAATATCATCATCAAAAAAAGCATAATACGCTGGTTTTAATTTTCCTTTGGATAAGAGCTTTCTACCGTGTGGCGTAAGTTCGATAGATATAACATCTTCTTTTTTATTAAAAAAGGTCATAATGGTTACCTAAAAAATCCACCGGGTTTGAGACTTTCGATAGCTTCTTGAACATCCTCAGATGTGGTTTCATTCCGTTGTTGGATTCTCGATTGAGCCCTAGGCGGTAACCCTTCAATAGCTTTTCTCCCTCTCTTAAGAACAATATCATTGTCACTTTCTCTAATGGTTTCGGTGTCTGCGAGTGTTACCTCAGCATCTAAGCTAACTAGTTCAACAAGAGAAAAGAAATCATACGGCCAATTGTAAGACATGTTCACATCAACCCCTTCTGGTCTTAGTATACTTGCTGCCTGTCTGGCGAGTCTTCGTGAAGTAAAATCTTTTTTATTAGTACCAGCTACTGTTGTGTCTTGTTCTCCAACAATCTTATCGTAGTAATTGGTTTCCGCTCTTTGTTTGGCCTTAAAGACCATCCATTGGATTTTATCGGGCAAGGATGGCCCTTTTTTACGATTTCCTTGAATGATCGTCTCTCCCCCACCTAATAACTCATGAGCTAATAAATCATGGGATATGGATGCTTCTGCTTCTTCAAACGATCTGCCAACAGTTGGAGGTAGGTTTTGCCAAATGTCGGCAAGGTCTTGTTGCGATAATGCATGCTTGAACTCAAAAATATACATTGCAAAAGGGTCTATATCATCTCTATGGACGAAATCAAACGATGGTGGAATTACAAATTTTCTCATCTTGTCTACCATGTCTAAAATGCTTTGTCCAACTGGTCCTTCACCAGCCATAGATCTTGCTCTTTTTATAAAATCAATGGTATTTCGGTCTAATTTAAAAAACTTTCTTTGTCCCTCTTCTTCAATGAATGGAATAGCAACAACAGCTTCACTAATAACTTTTGATTGTGCTATTTGGCCTAACCTTTTAGGTTCATTTTTGAATCCACAAAGTTTTACTAAAGATCGATCAGTTATGCTACCAGTTATCGCAGTCCTAAAGCGGCTAGGAACATCGGTTATTTGTAAGTAAACTCCTTTGTTGGGATCTGTTTCGATTCTTCCATACTGGTGCCACATACCTCTAGGAACAGACTGTGAGCCGTATGTCGGAAGAGTAAGAGAAGTAGAGGCAGAGAGGTGATTAAAGTTTAACATTGGAGTTTCAAAATAAGATTGAATAACCCAACGAGAATTCTCATCAGACGACACATCAACAGCAACATTTACTTTATCTGATGTTGAATCGTCGAGAAGATCAACAGACTTTATCTCTCCTTGTGCAAACAAATCAACAGACGCATCTAGTTGCATAGCATTTTCATTATAAATAATGTTTGATACTCCAGCGGCAGATCCGGTTCTGTCCATTGAAGTAGAAGCACTTGGGTGCAAATGTCTATAGTAAGTTACATTAGATTCTCTAATGATTTCGCCTATTGTATATTTTTTAGTTTCTGTTGCGGTGAATTCTATGTCTGCCCAACTTTGGCCATAATAATATGGAGGAGTATAAGCATAATTTTCTCCTAAGTCTGGGTCGTGAAAAACCTCTGTTCTTGACGATGTTGTAAATGTTGGAGATGTTTTGGACCAGCCACCTGTTGGAACTAAAACATCATAAGTGGATTCAATTTTAAAAGGGGGGCCAAATGCTGATGGTCTAGAATACATTGTAAAATTTTCAGTTACATTGTTATCATATTGTGGAGGTGTGAAAAATAACTCTTCGTCTGTGAAGATATTAGAGGGTGCTATTCCTTGATCTGCGGACTTATACATTTTAACTCGCATCTTATATGTCGATCCACTAACTGCATTTCCAACCTTTGGGTCGTTTGAGGGCAAAGAATAAATTGTTGAAAATTGCTGGCCCTGTAAGAAGAAATCAGGAACCTCTGCTAGGAAATTGTGGGCCATCATTTTGTAAAGATTATTACCTGTTCCATCCCAAAACATAGATGAGGAGTGGTTTGCATTGATATGTGGCTCATTGCATGAGATTGGAATTTCAGACAGATACCTTTGTGGCTCGACTATTGCATTGAATGGGATTCTTTTATCGAAGACTAATCCATCAGATCCTGAAAGATAATAATTATCGCCATCTTTTCTAACACGACCATTCGCTATGCTAACTGAACTAGTTACAATAGGATAATCACAAGCAACTCCGCTCTTAATCGCATTAAACAAAACACCCGGAGCAAACAGCGGAGCGAGAAGATTTTGGAAGCCGATCTGGGCTGAATCTGCTAGTGGTTGAAAATCAAATGTCGAACCGGTTGCCACAGTGACCCCAGCGGCGTAAGAAGAATAAAACTGCTGTGCTATCTCTGTCGTTCGCTGACAAGGATAGAATCCATTGTATGGTAAGAACTTTTTGATTGCTTTGCACTTTAACTTGATCTTCATTGGGTCGACAAATCCCTTATGGTCTTCTTTTACAACGTCAAAATGTTTTAGAAACTCTGACGTTGAATAAATTTTATAAAAACTCTCTTCATCACTTCCGTCTGCGGAAGCAAGTCCGCCAACCATCTCAAACATATTTGTAAATTTCTTGTCGATTCCTTCTGCCACTATTGATGGGACATGATTACTTATTCTAAATTCAGGAACAATAGTATAGCCTTTTCCTCTTTGGCGAACACCTTGGACATAATCATCATATGAGTCATAGAACGGGTTCTTACCGGATTGATCTCCGGCTTCCCACTTGGCTTCGCCTGTAACTGCGGCGTCGGAATCTAAATCAGTCCCAGAGCCATCTGTTATTCCTGCAATCGTCATTCCGTTTTGAGAAATAACAGAAGCAGAAGGGGTAAGCAAATGCTTACGAGAGTAATAAGCAGCAGGCGCCAAATAATTATTTATTAAGCCTTGGCTGGTAACCACACTCAAGCTAGGAGCAGCTTGGCTATAGCTATTAAGCAACAAGCCAAAATCAGATCTATTAGTGTGAGATCTCATTCCATTGAAACTTGATGCTCCGATTGTTCTTTGTCCAGTTGCCCAATCAGTCGAAACATCCAATGGCCATTGGCTTTGTGAAATTACCCCCACACTGCCAAATCCGTTATCAATAGAAACAGAAGTGTTGCCAACATCATTGGATCTGTTCGCTCTACTATCCCTCCAATCAAAAGAAAATGTCGTTCTTTGTCTTGTGTAATTCTTGTTTGTGTATAATTGTGTTGGATAAATGGTCTCGGAGTATTTTACAAACTCAAAGATATCCATTGGTGAATCTACGGCGTCAAGACCATCGTTTAAATAAAGCTCCTTTATGCTGTCGTATGCTTCGTCAGAGATATCAACAAATCCGTAATACTTGTCAAGTTCTTCGTTATTAAAGTGTGCTAAGTTATTTCCAAAGGAAGAGTTAATATTAAATCTCTCAATTGATTGTTGTCCTGTTCTTTGTGATTGCATAACTGATGCACCCCTAATTGAAACAGGCTTGTATCGAGAAATAATTGGTGTCTCCACATATGCACTTATTGGGCCATATCTTTGATTTACTCTGGCTCCGTTAACAACAAACGATGGACCGGGCTCTTCAACGTGTGTAAAGATATTTTCTTTTACTTGTTTTCTTGTTAAAGGGTTCTGCCCTACTCTTATTTGTTTCCACATTGGAAAGCCGTAAGGGCCGTTTCTGTGGAGCATGAGAGCCGGGAAAAATGATGCTGTGTTTGGAAGTTCGTGAGAAAAAAGATAATTTTTGTAGCCATTTAAGCCTCCGATGATCTCTGTTGTGATAAAGTTTCCACGATGGTTTGGATTTGCCTTTACGCTACCAAACGTTGTAATTTCCGACAATTGCTGCTCGTCCCACCCAACCGGTTCATAAATAAATGTATTCAATCCAACAAAGTCTAAATAATAATTCGCCATTCTATTCTCCAAATATTTCTGATGCGGTGGGAAAGTTTATTGCGGCAACAAATCCACTTTCTCCGCCAATGCTCACTGATGAGCTAAGAATTCCATCTGTTGGTGTGTATCCGTAAATTCTCTGCTTTCCACTCTTATATGAATAATTACTTCCCAACGAAGAAGTTACCCAAGAATATTGGAACTCTGACCTTGGTATCAATGAAGTAAAGTGTGCATTATTGTGGTCCTCGTTGAATACAGGCACAGGTATTGTTGATGTGTCGGTTGGTCTTCGTCCAACATTACGATGAACTTTGTGGAAAGATGCTTCGGCATCATAATCAGCAGACGAAACAGAACCATGCTGGGAATCTATACCAAACTTGCCGCAATGTCTTGATAGTGATGTCCTTAAACCTTCTCTGCGGCCTGACTGGTTATCCATCCTTATTGTGCCACTCTCACCAGAACCAGAACCTCTTACTGTTAAATTTCTAAAATTAAGAGAGTTATGAACCGAATACTCTCGTGAGTAAACATCAAGGTAAGCGGGAGATTGTATCTCAATACCACCGGGGGCTGAAAATCTGGTTGTTATGACTGCGTTTGTCACGGATGATGTGATTACTGCATTTACTACGTCAAACTCTAATACTATATCAGAACCACCGGAAAAGCTGCCGCTATTAATAAAGGTAGTCTTTCCAACAGTGTTGTGTACGGTGGCAAACTCATAATGATTATAATTGCCAATACTAGATGTTAGATAGAATGTGGCCTGCGGGTGGCCTGCACCGCCAGAACTAGTTGTAATGTTTATGGTATCAAACACTGTGTTGTCTTTTATAGATTGAGACAAATTGTTCCAGAAAGCAGCATTAGTAATACCAAACTCAGCGCTTACTCCAAAATTAGATCCAGCAGGAGTTGGGTTTAAAGAATTCAGAATCTGAAATCTCTGCCCGGATGTGAACTCTAATGTGTCTGGGCTCATAGCTCCGCTTAAATAACCACCAGAAGGGGCTTCTACATCGCTGATAAAGTTTTGACATACGGTTGTTACTGTAAGAGTTGCATCGTAGCTAGCACCACCAGTTAAAGCAGTGATGGAAAAATTAGCATAAGTTTCATTTGGAATACTTGTGATGCCGGAGCTAGTAATATGATAAACTGGACCGGCTGTATTCGAGGCCGTTAGATGGTTATTGTTAACGGTTTTGTCAAGTATAACTTCTCCACTATTACCTTTTTGGTCTTCGAAGTTATACCAAGCTTTCAAATTAGAGCCCGTCACATAACAACTGGTGATTTGTGCCACTGTTCCGCTATTATAGATTTCGGCTCTTTGTGATGAGTTAAGGTTTAGATTATTCCAAAATGTTATTTCATCAATCCCACCTTGCCATGGATTGCTATTAGTATTGATTGTATCATTCAAGAAGAATATGTTGCCGTCACTCTGTATTAAATTAGCGCTACTACTAACACAGCCGCCAATTCCAGTAGCAGAACTAGAAACATAATTAACAGATCCGGTACTAACATTATCCAAATACAACTCAACAGTTCCAAAGCCAGTACCACTTTGATTGTCTGTTAAAATTAAATGTTTCCACCCTCCACGATCCCAATCCGCTTCATAATCCGGATATTGTTTAAATACGTGACATCGTGTAGTTCCTCCATGATGATATACCGATTCATAATAGAGGTGGCCACCAGAAAGATACATCTCTCTGGCTAATTCACCTGAGCCGCTTTTGAAACTAAAAATAGTTTTCTTGGCTAAGGCTGTTCCGCCGGTTACATTTAACCAGCATGTAAATGTAAATCTTCCGATGTTAAAGTCAGAAATGGCGCTGGCTGATAGAGCGGCTCTTGATGTGGTTGAGGCTGTTGAAAAAAGATTTAATCCATAAGATGTATTAGTTGATACCCTATCGACATTATAATTTGTAAGAACAGAATTCATCTTGGTCTCAAGATTATTCCAGAAAGCGGTGTTGTTTGATCCAGTTAAAACATAATAATTTGGATTTGAATCTGATGGTGCAGAAGACAAAGCAGGCTTAATAATAAAGTTTTTAGTTCCAATGCCGGAGTTATTAAATTGAAATGTAGTATCAACATCTTGACCTCCGAGACCTATTTGTCTAACTCTAAAAGTACCACCGGCTGCTCCGGAGACTGATGATCCGGTAACAGTAAAAGATGTTGTTGTGGCAGTGCCGGCATAATAGCTAGTATTTGGCTGTCTGTTGTTTGAATGAGCACCGAAAACATTTCCATTTGCAAAGGGTGCTTGGCCAAATAAGGACATTGGGTGAGTTGTTTCTGGTAGTATATTGCCAATATTAGTAGGAAGGTAATTTGATTGCTCAGGATTCTTTCTTAAATAAAGATTATTCTGCGATTTGCCAACTGCGGATATGATTTCATAGGTCTCTTTATAATTTCCAAGATTGCGACTTGCTGTTGTGTGTTGAATATTCTTCACATTAACCGGACGTTTTGCTCGCTCTTCTCGGTAAAACACCGCTACCTTACGAGCAGGATCGGGATAAGGTCCACCATAATCTGGTCCGACAATTCCTAATGCTCCGTCGTTATTAATATAATCGCCAAGAGACAGTCTCCATGCTTCTGGTCTTGTGTACTTGTTATCCAAGTTGTTGGGAGGGGCGACTCCGAGATCATCGTCTATTAAAGTTGTGTCGTACCTGTTGATTGCAACATGGCGATGTTGATGTCCGCCGACCCAAGTTTGAGTAAATGGTCCCTGCATCGGGATGTGATTGGTCGGCGACACTGTATCTGAGTGGATATTGGTTACAATTGAACCAGAATTGAATTGAGCGACAACCTCTGTGTTGTACCCGCTATTATTTGATTGTGAAATAATATTTACCGGCAATTCAAATTCAGAAAGTCGATATGCATATGTATCGGCCTCGCTACGTGCTCCCGGTGTATATGTTTCGTTAGAGTATCTACCAGCATAAACATCTAGATGTACACGTTTCTTGAGATTGGGATCTACTACATCATCGCACTTTTGTTGCTCTACGATGCCAGATCCGGAACCGGCTCCAGCTACAACAGTATTAAGCGGCTGTCCATAATTGCCCTTAGCTCCGTGTCTTTGAGTTAGATGATAGATCAAGTCACGATCTTTCTTCGGAGAATAATTAATACCTCCATGAATAGGTGGCTTAAGCTCTTGTGAAATTTTATACGGTCTGGATAGCTTTCGTAAGGCAAATGCCGAACCTTTATACGTTGTGCCCCCAACCTGAGAGAAAGTTGGCGCACTAGCACTGGTCTCTGTGATAATAACTTTTCGTAGATCTTCTCGTTCGGTGATATCCGAACGCTCTTTTCTTTGTTTTTGCCAAACACAATTTTCATTTTCTTTGCTGCTGTCGACAGGGGCATGTCCCGTTTTCCAATTATACCTTAGTTCGCTACTTCCTTTGATTTGTCCTTCGGTTGATGGGTACCTTGTTAACAGAGGAAATTTATTTTGATATTTATTTCTCTCTAAAATGTGACTCTCAACAACATCTGATATTTGTTTGGAATGTTTTACAGATACCGGGAAAAGCTGTGTTACGAATTGAGAAATAGAATCATCAATCCATTTGAAATATTCGGTGAACCTATCGAAGTCAATGTCTTGCTCTACCTTTTCGAAAAACAAAGAGCGAACAAAGTTCATTTTTTTGTATTCCATTCGATATCTGTCTACCGCTTTACCCATCAAATTACTAAATTCTTTAACCGACGAGAACATATTTAGCATCTCTTCAGATACAACTTGATATGTGCTTTTTTCTAGAATAAAAAAGTTGTCACTTATGTCGTCGTCTTTAATAAAGTACTGCTTCTCTTGGTCTTCAATAATAACATTGTCTGATGTGTAAGATATCTCTGGTAATTCCTTTTTGTTTGAATAAATCAATTCATTATTAATGAAGGATGTATTAGAGGCTGGAAATCCGTATCCTCTACCGGCGTGATAAGATTTTGTAATTTTATCCGGCCATGTGTATTCAAAAGTGGTTGAGCCACTGGTGAAGTCATCAACTGTGAATAGTCCGGCAGCATTGGAACCAGTTACGGTTGCAAAGTTCCACAATAAGGCCTTAGAGTCAAATGTAGGATTTTGTCTATTCTCTGAGCCGCTGAAAAACATAGTTGGAGCAGCAAACGAATTTTTAGTACCATAATTGGATGGATCTAAGTTATGTTGATTGATTGTGTTGTTGTCAAGGTAGTCTTGATAATAAGCTAAAGATCCAATCTTAATGTCTGTCTGTTGTAGTACAGCACCGGTGAAGTTGGTGAGGTGTGCACCAGCATATAGTCTTTTGGGATTGGACATGAATGCTGACCCACTGGTGTATGATAAGGCAGCACTTAGATGAAAGCTGTTACTTAATGTGCCATATGCATGTGTGGCACCATAAAAATCAACGGTATATGTTGGATTGGTGGGATTAACAACGTTTCCTAGATAAGGGTATTTGTCAGGCTTTACTCTGACCGCAACATTCCACATGTGGTTGTCATAAATTTCTTTAATTGTGTCCGATTCTAAAAACAAAGAGCCGTCTCTATTGGTCAAGACAAACTTTGCATTTTTTGATTCTAGTTCGTCCCTTACCAAATATACTTGAAAGTTTGCTTTCTCAGAGGCTTCCCAAGTATAATCAGCAGGATCTATACCAGCTTCGTGCATGCCAAAAACAGACGCAGACAAAAAGTTCGTTTCTATATAAAAGTCTTCATGCTGTTTTACCTTGTACGGAACAATCAAATTAATTTCAGTTGTAAATGCTGAATTGATTTCATTTAGTCCTGTTTTAGACCCTGTGATAAAAGTATCTGAGTTGTTAATTGATGATGTTTGAAATATGGTTGATGAATATCTGTCTGCTGAATTGAAGTCAATATAATTTAGATTTAAAACTGTTTGTTTGTAGTTGTCTTTAAAATAGTGAGTACCGCCGTCAGTATAGACATTAAGTTTTACAATTTCGTCATCTATACCAAAGCACCTTAACATGTTTCTAATAGAAGTCTCAGTTCCCTTTGATTTATAAATGTGCTCTAAATTATTATAAATGTTGGTATAAATAAGATTTTTTACTTCTTCAATCTTTCTCTCGTATATAACCTTGTTTGAATCTCTGTTATTATATTGTTCAAAAATATCACTATTTATTAAAATATTTGATGTTACAAGACCTCTTTCTGATAGCAATCGATCTGCGAATGGCAAAGGTTTGTAATCTCCTTCAAAAAATTGCTTTTCTTTTAGTCTTGGCAAATAAGAAATTTGTTGATAAAGCGTATCAAAATAGCTAGCTATTATTTGAAATAGATATTTGACATTTTGATTGTCGTCTTCATCTTCTTCTCTTATCCACATAGGAATACGATTATATATTAAGGAGGTGTTCTGATCATCCCACTCGCTACCACTGGTCTGTAGATTGGCTACTAATGTTGTTACATCCGGATGTACACTTCTGATAATCGGATCTGCTGGTTCTGCGGTCAGTGTGCTTGACGATACAAAAGCAGATCCTAAATTCCTAGCTCCGGAGCCGTAACCAATCCAAGTACCATTTGCAATACGACCAGAATAATCCAAGACAACGGAATCATATGAAGCGTCGCCGACAATACCTTCGTTGAATTTATAATACAAGCCCAAATCTGTGTTTGCATCATCGGTATTTGTGCCGCCGCCTACATGAGTATAATAATTGTTATATATCTGTTCTGATGTTCTTCTTGTTTTCCAAAATCTAAAATCATCTAAGTAGGCATCTAGTTTACCAGAATACTGGGCGGCTGATGAACCAGAGGGTGAAGTTTGCAATGCTCCGACATATCCATTTATAAGTCCGGATATTTCACCTAACCCGGTTGATCCTAAAGTCTTTTCTTCATTTAGAGTTCCGTTTACATACATTCTAGATGTGACACCAGCAGATGCAGAAACGAACGAGAAGGCATAATGCGACCAATCTCCAAGCGAAGAGGTGGTGATAGTGCTTGTACCAATTGCTTGGTCAAAAAAGCCATTTGTGCCCGATTGAAGAGATACTCTGAAAGTGTCTGTTCCGGATGTGGTGCCTGATAATTCTAGGGTAAATCGACCATAATCTGATGAAGAAGACAACTCTCCATTCCATAAGTCTAAAATTACTTCCTTTTTGGTCTTTGTAATATCAAAAGAATCTTTTTTAAGCCAGAACTCTACTGTCAGCCCGGTGGGTATATTTAATCTAAAGGTAGTGGTTCTGTTTGACGTAGAGTCATATTTGATTGATTTGTCAAAAGTTTTGACTAATGGTTTACCCTCCATCCCGCTGGAGGCTGTGTGCATGCCGCCTCTGGAATAGATATACTCAATTGAGCTTGGCAGTCCATAGCCATCAGCAGTAATAGACCCATTCAGAGATCCCCAACCTCCATTAGAAAGTTTGATATAACCAGTCGCTTTTGGGTAATGATTGTCAAAAATCCACTTATCCAAATATGAAGAGGATAATTCAAAGACTATTTTCTCTTTGTCTGAGCCGTCATAAGGGTACTCATCGTATATTCTTTCTATAGATTTTGTATAGTATTCATAAGCAGAACCAAATTTAGCGAAATTTGATGCGCTATTAAAATCTATATTTGGTATAAAAGTGGATTTTCTTTCGTCATGACGAAGGATAAAATCACGGGATTCCACCATTTTACTACCAGTGGCGGCATTTTCGAAAGATGCCTGCTTTTTATTGAAAAGATCTTTTATACTCATTCTTAAATCCTACGAAAGGAGTTACCCGTGCTTCCACCGGTGCTGCCGTTATTTTCTCCGGAATTATTAGATATTTCCGTATCATTCTGTGGGTTTCCATCAACTATAAATTTAAAGATATAGGGTTGTTCTCTGTATGAACTTACTGAATCTTCATAGAAGGCATACTTTATTCCATAAGAATACCCAGACTCAAGCATATTTATGTCTAAATCAAAATAATTACCTGCACTGTCGTATGACAACAAGGTATGATTTTCAGACCCTGTACCGAATGGAATTACAATTCTGTGATCGGAGAGTCTTACGATTTGATATGAGGCACTTTGTATTAGCAAGGTCTCGGGTGTTGATTTCGCCTTATTGTAAATATTGGGAGACCAGTTTTTATTTCTTACATACAGTCTAAATCTTTCTGTTGTTTCTCTTGCGTAAGATTTTTTAAGGCCCGGCATGCCCACAACATAGGACCCGTTTGGATTGATATCTGAGAAGTCGTACTTTTGCGGATCAATCGAAGATCCAGTGTGAACCTGTTCTCCTCCAAAAGTCCACACATCAACAAGGTATGGATAGGTGCTAGTGACTGTGCTGCTTGTGGCAGAAAATTGTGTCTTATAAACACCAGTCGAAACTCTTGTTGCTGCTAATGAATTAACAGCAGTATTACTGGAATTTCTAAAATATTGTGCAGTTCCTTCTGGTACGGAGCCGGAGGAATAATATAATGTCAAAGTGGGAACGTTAGATGCCGAACCACCAATGTCTTTCAGATTGCCTCGAATATAATTATACAAAAACAAAGTGTTTAGATTGTCTTGGGCAGGTGCCAGCGAACTACTGAAATAAAAATTACCTCTGTTGTCTCGTCTTGTCGAGTCCCACCTTGCTTCTATGTTTGGACGATCAAAATAAAATTCAGAGGATCTTGCAAAGAATTTTTTTGTATAATAAGACTTTGCTGCGCCGGCAAGGTTTGTAGAGCTTGATGCTTCATAAGATGAACTCAGCTTAATTAAGAGGCCACTGTTAGTTTTAGAACCAAGGACATTTCCGCCACTGTTAACCCACTGTTCAACAAGGGTTGTTATATCAATTTGTAAGTTTTCAGTTCCTAATTCAAAGCTCTGCTCAAATGAAGAACTAGAATCGGTGTAAATGTCACCTCCGGCTGTCGACCATGCAGTTGAGCCGGCCTTATTAATCCAGTTAGAACCAATCTTTCCATATGTCAGGTCTGTATAGTTTTCCATGTCGAGGCCTTGACCTTCTTCCCAAGCCCCATTCACAGCATTAACTGTCAATTTGTAGTCTCTGGGCAATGTTCTTGTGTGTTCGGCGTTGTACAGATTGAGAAAAAATGAAACACTACCTGATGCGGGTATTGTACCAGCAGTCCTATCTGACGCTATTGTGGTGGTTGGGAACTGAATCAGTACCCTAGATAGCTCCGCTGATCCGGAGTCCCTTTGAGCATACAAAGAAAATACTTCTAAAATATCAGCTTGTCCCATGTTAGAACCAGTGCCTCTTGTGTTGAAGTCTTCTTTGTAAGCATTTGTGATTGTGTTGTCTGCATCCGCAAAGTATCTTTTTATAGCCATTATCTTACAGTTCCTTTAATATCAATAGCTGGGTATTTTAATTCTAAAATAACATTTTTTGGAACTTTTAAATAAGTTCCATCTTTTGACAAGATTTTATCAAAATTTAATGAGTTACTACTGTATACACCGCCTGATTTATTTTTTATTGTTATTTTTTTAACATCAGTTACACCGGCAAGCTTGTTTAATATATTGTAGAATGTAGATAAATACAAAGGTTCTCCAATATACAAGCTGGTCTTTAGATATTCTTCTATCTTGCTTTGGCATGTAAACAAAACAGTATTTGGATCATAGGTCCTATCATATACCAGATTAAAGTCAATTGAAAAATTAACTATAAATGCATCTTTTAATTCAACCGAATCATTAATTGGAATATATCTAGAAATCCAATTTTTAATGTTGTTTTTTGTTATCTCGTCACACTTAGCTAGCTTTTTATCATCATTCTCGGAAACCACGTAAATGCTTATCTTTCTGTTGCTAGAAGATGGGTCATTAATTATATTAGCCCTCTTGATTGATCCAAACTTTGGTGGCATTTGATATACTATTGACTCATAGTCTTGCTTAGTGACTGCTCTGTTTTGTGTGGCATAGTGTGACTTCGCTCTAACTTTCAATTCTTCGTTTGTCAGATCGGAATTAAAACCGGTAATTGACTGTTCGTTGGATACTTCTAATGACCTCTTAACAGCTTCAACCTTGGTTGTGCTTAGGGTATCTAAATTATTAAATATATAATCCACGAACACCACATCTTTAATAGATAATGCCGGTGCATTGATTGAGTTAGGATCATTGGTCCTATATATCACTTTTAATATTGTATTATACGGGGAGACTCCAAACTTGTTAGTTGATAAGAGTTTTGTGGGGTCAAAAGAATTATTAGTTATTTGCTTCTTGCCGTGCATCTTTATTGCTATTTTAGAAGGGTCAGTTATCCCAGCAGCATCCTCATCTTCAGAGCCGAAACCAAATTGTAAATAAGTACCAGTGTCATCTTGTTCTACTGTAAATCTTCTTGTAGCTACGAAGGGCTTCAATATTGATCTTACGCCGGATGCAAACGCATCTTTGTTCGTAGTCTCAACAAAGACTACCTCTTGAGCTAAATTATCAACTTCGTAATATTTGTTACCCGAAGAATCAACTACTGAAAAAACCTCTGTTATATTGCTATCTCCGACTTTTACTTTTTTAAACTTTTCAAATGCAGTATTATTTAAGTTGATTTCTGTTATTTCGAAAATACCAGATTGCACTTGCCCATGAGTCTTAACCGCAAAATGGGTAGTGGCACCAGTAGTGTCGTTAAATCTAGCTGCTACAAATTCGTTTTTTGCGGCATTGAAATTAACGTCTTCGGTTAAAACATAATTTCCACCTGCGATTCCGGAAAACGAAGTTCCTTTTTTAATTATTGGCAAATATGTTGTGTCTGGTGCTGTGCCATCCGCATTTGATGGGCAGAGCATAAATAGAGAAACTATCCCATAAGAGGATGGTGTCCCATAAAAATTGTACCCCAAAGATCTAGCATGTTTCCTTATGTTATCAAACTCAATGGACGTATCCAGAAAAGATTCATTGACACTGTAATCCACATAGTACGATAAAACATCTCCAACATAAGCCACTGCGTCAAATACCATCGAACCAAAAGAGGGTGTTGTAAAGTCTCTATAATTGTCTGGATAGTATCTTTTAGCATGATCTATCAGGTCTTGTTTTATGGATTCAAAATCCCTACTAGTATATTTAATATTGACATTCTTTTTATTTGGCATGTAATGGTCTCCAACATTCAAGATAAATAGAACCAAAAACTAAATTTTATTTAAATCTATTGAAGTCTCAAAGGTATCTATTGCACGAGATTCTAAAATTGTATAAGTTATTTTTATATTAAGTGTTTGTTTATCTGCTGAAAATGTTATTTGGTTCTGTCTCACATTGATATATGGCATGTAAGCTTTTAGTTGATTATTAATTCTAGTTTTAATAACTGATACTAGGTTTGCAGACGGCATTTCAAAAATAATTCTATGCAAACATACTCCGAAATCCGGGTCTGTTATTCTTTCTCCGGGGCATGTTAACAAGGTGCTTTTGATATTAAATTTAACAACATCAGCAAAGTTATATTCTGACCTGTATCCGACATCATCTACTGATATTTCTAATGGAAATTTTATAGTATAATTTTTTCTTGACATTTTCGATACACTCCTAATCTGAATCTGTTGTAAAACTAAATAGTCTTCTATATTTGTTTAAAAACGGCAACCCAAAGGG
>UEXM01000951.1_pt1 | contig 27291 bp, 25 predicted proteins | sample 1796661 | NCBI WGS metagenome assembly UEXM01 (sample SAMEA4772469, study PRJEB27181) | metagenome
TAGTACATTCATGGCGTTTTCTGATTGTTTTTGTTTGGCGATAGATCTGATCACCAAACGTCATGAATGTTCCATTTTTTTATATTAATTGATTGATATTTATCAATTAGTTGTGGGGATAGGTCAGTACCTGAGCCCAATTTATATAAGTCATCACTCAGTCTTGCTAAATTTTAGGTACAAAAAAAGCGCCAAACGGCGCTTTTTACTGGTAAGGATTAAGTTTTATTTACTTAATGCTTCACCTAAATGAGGGCGAATATCTTTTAAGATTTCTTTTGCTAAGCGTGGGCTACTTGCCACAATGTTACCTGAATTGCCATGGTTATGACCGCCAACAAAGTCAGTTACTAAACCACCAGCTTCAATTACCATTAGTTCACCAGCAGCGGTATCCCAAGGCTTTAAACCAATTTCGAAGTAACCATCAACACGACCTGAAGCAACGTAGGCTAAATCAAGTGCAGCAGAGCCAGCACGACGCATATCAGAAGTTTTGCCGAATAAAGTTTTAAACATTTCTAAATAAGCATTAGTGTGTTGCTTATGCTTGAAAGGAAAGCCAGTCGCTAAAATAGCACCTTTAAGTTCTTTAGATTGTTTTACACGAATACGGAAGCCGTTTAGTTGTGCACCTTTACCGCGACTAGCAGTAAATAGTTCACCACGGATAGGATCGTAGATCACTGATTGATCTAGTTTACCTTTAACTTTTAATGCAATTGAAACGGCAAAATGAGGAATGCCTTTAACGAAGTTAGAGGTGCCATCAAGCGGGTCAATGATCCATTGGTAATCGTTGTCTTTCCCTTCAATTAAACCACACTCTTCACCAATAATAGTGTGATTAGGGTAAGATTTTTGAATTGTTTCAACAATAGCTAGTTCAGCACTTATATCAACATTAGTAACGAGATCGTTAGTACCCTTAGATTCAATTTCAATCTTATCTACTTGTTCAAAAGCGCGCAGAATTACTTTGCCCGCAGCACGCGCAGAGCGCACGGCAATATTTAGCATCGGATGCATGATCGACTACCCTATAATGTTGTAAAATGTCATAAACAGCTATGTAAAAGAACGAGGTTAATGTTAAGAGTCATGCTTAGATGAACCCCTAAAATTAAGCGCGCGAATTATAGCAAACTAATTATCAATTTGCGACCACCTTATTTTTATTTAAGCATTTACCTAGATAAGTTATAGCTGATAACAGCAAACTTAGCTTATTTTTCATTACTGTAGAAAAAATTTGGTGTGTTGATATATGTAAAAGAGCTAACCCATATTGATAAACACTATAAAACTCAATCAAAGTGATGATTTTTTCTCAGTACAGGGACATGTTCTGTGTTAACATTATCGACAATTTTAGCCATCTAGATAGGTAGCATTTGATGTTCAATTTGTTGCCATCGCATTAAGTAAGTGAAGATAATGTCAGATTCTTTATTAAATAAAGTACGTATAGTGCTCGTTAATACCTCCGATTGTCGTAATATCGGCTCCGCTGCACGTGCCATGAAAACGATGGGTTTAACGGAACTTGTTTTAGTTGATCCTATTGAAATGCCAAATGGTCAAGCGCAAGCATTAGCTGCTGGTGCCACAGATGTTTTAAAAAACGCGAAAGTTGTAGCAACTTTGGAAGAAGCCATCATTGACTGTGGTTTAGTTGTGGGTACCAGTGCTCGTTCGCGTACCTTACCTTGGCCGATGTTAGAGCCACGTGGTTGTGGTGAAAAGCTGATTACTGAAGCGCAAGAATATCCTGTGGCTTTAGTTTTTGGTCGTGAGAGTAGTGGCTTAACCAATGAAGAATTGCAATTATGCCACTTTCACGTTCAAATTCCTGCGAATCCAGAATATAGCTCATTGAATTTAGCCATGGCAGTACAAACCTTAAGTTATGAAGTTCGCACTAGCTTCTTGGCGCATCAACAACAAGCTTTTACATTAAATGAAGCTGAAGAGTATCCTGTGGTTGATGAAACCGAACGTTTTTATCAACACTTTGAAGAGGCTTTAAAAGCAACGGGCTTTATTGTGCCTAGTCACCCTGGTCTGGTCATGACAAAACTACGTCGTTTATTTAATCGTGCTCGACCTGATGTTAAAGAACTAAAAATGATGCGTGGTATTTTAGCCTCAGTTGAGCGTGTTGCCAAAGCATCGAATGCAGATAAAAAAACAGATTAATTATAGTCGTTAGAGATTAACCTAACTGAATAAACACGACTTAAAACTAAGAATTAAGGAACGTGGTATGTTTAGCCGCATGAAAGAAGATATCAACAGTGTATTTGATCGAGATCCAGCAGCACGAAATGTGTTTGAAGTATTAACCAATTATCCTGGTTTACATGCTGTTTGGTTTCATCGTTTAAGTCATAAATTGTGGAAATGCAACTGGAAGTGGTTAGCACGTTCATTGTCAACATTTTCACGTTGGTTGACCGGTATCGAAATTCATCCAGGTGCTACTATCGGGCGTCGATTTTTCATTGATCATGGTATGGGCGTTGTTATTGGCGGCACAGCAGAAATTGGTGATGATGTAACTTTATACCAAGGTGTTACTTTAGGTGGCACGAGCTGGAAAGAAGGCAAGCGCCACCCAACATTAATGAATAATGTCGTTATTGGCGCCGGTGCTAAAATTTTGGGGCCTATTACTATTGGCCATCATGGCAAAGTAGGCTCTAACTCTGTTGTTGTTAAAGACGTACCTGATAATGCCACCGCTGTTGGTATTCCTGGGCGTATTGTTAATCCTAATAAAAATAACGATGCGGCCGAAAATCGTGAAAAAGTGGCGAAAAAATACGGCTTTGACGCTTATGCCGTTGCTACAGACAACCCAGATCCTGTTGCAAAAGCTATCGGTCGCTTGCTTGACCATATGCACTTGATGGATAACAAAGTCTCTGATTTATGCCGAGAAGTTAACCAGCTTGGTGGGCAGGTTTGTCAAGAAGCTTTACCTGAGCTAAGCGTTGGTGAGTTTGATGAAGACGAGAAAGCTGCAGCTAAACGTCGCGAAAGCGCAACAGAGTCTTTTGACCCTTCAATTTAGTTGTTTTGAGCCATTTCATATTGTGAATTAACTGGTTTGTGAAGCTTGTTAATTCGCTACAAAACATAAGTGTTAATGAGCAATAACACTTATGTTTTGCCTTTTGATTGACTAATTTATAAACCCGCGTAAAATACTTGAGTAAATCACTCGGGTATTTAGTTGACTATTTTATAAGGATATGTAAAATTGCGCAGCAAATTGATAGGGGTAATAAATGAAACTGACGTCTAAAGGCCGATATGCAGTAACAGCTATGCTTGATGTGGCAATTCATGCCGCAACTGGGCCTGTTCCTTTGGCTGATATTTCTGAGCGCCAAGGTATCTCATTATCATATTTAGAGCAGCTTTTCTCACGTCTAAGAAAGTACGGTCTTGTTAATAGTGTTCGTGGACCTGGCGGTGGTTATCGTTTAGGTAAGTGTTCAGCACAAATTGCTGTAGCTGACGTGATTAACGCCGTTGATGAAAGTATCAATGCCACAAAATGTGGTGGTAAAGGTAACTGCCAAGATGGTCAGCAATGCCTAACACATTATTTATGGTCTGATTTAAGCGATAGAATTGAAGATTTTTTAAAGAGTATTTCGCTTGCCGAGCTCGTCGAGCAACGAAATGTAAAAATAGTGTCACAACGACAAGATGAAACGACAGCTAAAGCGCGTAAATCTCCTTCGTTAGAGACATTAATTACCACCCGTAACATTATGAATGACTGGCACTAGTTGCCCGTTCAATTGGAGATTATTTACCAATGAAGCTTCCTATTTACTTTGATTATTCAGCGACTACACCCGTAGATAAACGTGTTGCTGAAAAAATGATGCAATATATGACCACTGATGGTATCTACGGAAATCCTGCGTCACGTTCACATAAGTTCGGCTGGCAAGCGGAAGAAGCGGTTGATATCGCTCGTAATCAAATTGCAGATTTGATTAATGCCGATCCTCGTGAAATTGTTATCACTTCTGGCGCAACTGAATCTAATAACTTAGCGATTAAAGGCGCAGCTAAATTTTACAGTAAAAAAGGTAAGCACATTATTACCTGTAAAACTGAGCATAAAGCGGTATTAGATACTTGTCGTGAATTAGAGCGTCAAGGTTTTGAGGTTACTTATTTAGATCCTGAAACTAATGGCTTAATTGACCTTAAGAAATTAGAAGCAGCGATGCGCGATGACACAGTGCTTGTTAGCATTATGCACGTGAATAACGAAATAGGTGTTATTCAAGACATCGCTGAAATTGGTGAAATGTGTCGTGCACGTAAAATTATTTTCCATGTTGATGCTGCGCAAAGTGCCGGTAAAATTAACATCGATCTACAACACTTAAAAGTTGATTTAATGTCATTTTCGGCACATAAAATTTATGGTCCAAAAGGTATTGGTGCACTTTATGTTCGTCGTAAGCCTCGTATACGCCTTGAAGCGCAAATGCACGGTGGTGGACATGAGCGTGGTATGCGCAGTGGCACACTAGCAACTCATCAAATTGTTGGTATGGGTGAAGCTTTTAGAATTGCCAAAGAAGAATTAGCACAAGACGAAGCACATGTGACTAAAATGCGTGATCGTTTATGGGCTGGTTTGAACGATATGGAACAAGTGTTTATTAATGGTGATGCAGACAAACGCTACCCAGGAAACTTAAATGTTAGCTTCAACTTTGTTGAAGGCGAATCATTAATTATGGCATTAAAAGACCTTGCTGTTTCTTCAGGTTCAGCCTGTACATCAGCAAGTTTAGAACCTTCATACGTACTACGTGCTTTAGGCTTAAATGATGAAATGGCGCATAGCTCAATTCGTTTTAGCTTTGGTCGTTTCACTACAGAAGAAGAAATTGACTATGCCATTGACCTTATTAAAAAGGCAATTGGCCATTTACGTGATATGTCACCGCTTTGGGAAATGTTCAAAGACGGTATCGATTTAGACTCAATAGAGTGGGCTGCTCACTAGAGCAACAGGAGAAATAACATGGCTTATAGCGAAAAAGTAATTGATCATTATGAAAATCCACGCAACGTTGGTTCTTTAGATAAAAACGATCCACAAGTTGCTACGGGTATGGTTGGCGCACCAGCATGTGGTGACGTGATGAAGTTGCAACTTAAAATTTCAGCTGACGGTATTATCGAAGATGCGAAATTTAAGACTTACGGTTGTGGCTCTGCAATAGCGTCAAGCTCATTAGTAACAGAATGGGTTAAAGGTAAATCAATTGATGAAGCGGGTGAAATCAAGAACACTGCCATTGCAGAAGAACTTGCCTTACCACCAGTGAAAATTCACTGCTCAATTTTAGCTGAAGATGCTATCAAAGCGGCAATTGAAGATTACCGCAGTAAGCATCAAGACTAAGCTGGAGGTCGGCTATGAGTGTAACGATGACGCCAGCAGCATCTGACAGGGTAAAATCGTTTATCGAAAACCGAGGCAAAGGCCTTGGTTTACGATTAGGTATTAAAACAACCGGTTGTTCTGGTTTAGCTTATGTACTTGAGTTTGTCGATGAGCTAAATGAAGATGACACCATGTTTTCCATCAATGATTGTAATATTATTATTGATGGCAAGAGCTTGGTTTACCTTGACGGTATCGAACTTGATTTTGTTAAAGAAGGTTTGAACGAAGGCTTTAAATTCACTAATCCAAACGCCAAAGGCGAATGTGGGTGTGGTGAAAGTTTTAATGTTTAACGAGTGATTAATTTCACTGGAGTTGTTGTGAATTATTTTCAATTATTTGGTTTAGAAGTTCAGTTTACTATTGACTTAACTAGGCTTTCAACACTTTATCAAACATTACAGAAAAAAGTGCATCCTGACCGTTTTGCTCATGCTTCAAGCCAAGAGCAAATGCTAGCGGTAAAAAAATCTACGCTGATTAATGACGCCTACCAAACATTAAAAAATCCACTAAAACGTGCGCAATATCTTTTAGAGTTGCGCGGCGTTAATATGCCTAGTGAACAGGCCTCTTTTGGCGATGTCAGTTTTTTAATGCGTCAAATGGAATTGCGAGAAATGCTTGCCGAAGTTAAGCACGCTGATGATGTTGATTCAGCAGTGTTTGAAGTTTCACAAGTGTTTGAGTCAGAGTTCCAGCAGTTATTTAATCAACTGCAAAGTCAATTGGCAGATAACAGCGCTGAATCTAATCATCTGGCTTGTGATAATTTAAGAAAACTTAAGTTTTATCAGAAACTACATGTTGAGTTGGATAAACTCGAAGAACAGTTGTTAGACGATTAAGCTGAAAATTAACCCGTTAACAGCTGTATTTGATTATTCGATAACACCAATGCAGCTATTAATAAAAAATTCGTAAAACTATTACCTAACGAGCTTTTACAATGGCATTATTACAAATCGCTGAACCCGGACAAAGTACCGTTCCTCACGAACATCGACTTGCTGCTGGCATCGACCTTGGTACCACAAATTCTTTAATTGCCAGTGTCAAAAGTGGCCTAGCTGAAACGATTGCTGATGCTAACGGTATAGATATTTTACCCTCTGTTGTTAGCTACCAACGTGATGAGATTTTGGTAGGGCATCAGGCAAAAAATTTCGCAGTAAGTGATCCTGAAAATACTATCGTATCGGCTAAGCGCCTTATTGGCCGATCTAAAACCGATATTAGCACTAAGTATGCTTCACTGCCTTATGCGTTTTCTGGTGATGAAAACCATCCTTCAATATCAACCCGTACTGGTGATGTCAACCCAGTACAAGTGTCCGCAGAAATTCTTAAAACATTGGTTAAGCGTGCAGAGTTATCGCTTGGTGGCGAGCTTACTGGCGTGGTGATCACTGTGCCGGCATACTTTGATGACGCTCAGCGTCACAGTACTAAAGATGCAGCTAAGCTAGCCGGTGTTAACGTATTACGCTTATTAAATGAGCCTACTGCCGCTGCCGTTGCTTACGGTTTAGATAGTGGTCAAGAAGGGGTTGTTGCCGTTTATGATTTAGGTGGTGGTACATTTGATATTTCAATACTGCGTTTAAATAAAGGCGTATTTGAAGTGTTAGCAACCGGTGGCGATTCTGCACTCGGTGGTGACGATTTTGACGGCGTACTTGTTGATCATCTTATTGCTAAAGCGGGGCTAGTTCGCCCGTTATCGACATCTTTGGAACGCCAATTAACTCAGCAAGCATGCTTGGCTAAAGAGCAGTTGTCAGCAAAAGATAGTGTCGAAGTATCATTGACATTGTCTGAAGGAAAAGTGTGGTCTGAAAACCTCACTCGTGGTGATTTTGAACAACTGATCGCGCCACTAGTGAAGAAAACACTACGTGCTTGTCGACGTGCAGTAAAAGATGCTGAGTTAGTCATTGATGATGTTATTGAAGTTGTGATGGTAGGGGGATCAACTCGTGTTCCTTTAGTACGCCAAGAAGTTGAAGATTTTTTCAAGCAAAAGCCATTAACCTCAATTGACCCTGATAAAGTGGTTGCCATAGGTGCAGCAATTCAAGCTGATATTTTAGCGGGCAACAAACCTGATAGTGATATGCTGCTACTTGATGTTATTCCTCTATCTTTAGGTTTGGAAACTATGGGAGGCCTAGTTGAAAAGGTGATTACCCGTAACACCACTATTCCTGTCGCAAAAGCACAAGAATTTACCACTTTTAAAGACGGGCAAACGGCAATGGCCGTACATGTTTTACAAGGTGAACGTGAGCTAGTTGATGATTGTCGTTCGTTAGCACGGTTTGAGCTTCGTGGTATCCCTGCAATGACTGCCGGTGCAGCCCATATTCGGGTAACCTTTAAAGTTGATGCTGATGGTTTGCTTGAAGTGTCGGCAATGGAAAAATCAACCGGTGTTGAGTCTAGTATTACCGTAAAACCTAGCTTTGGTCTAGAAGAGCAAGAAATCACTAAAATGCTCAAAGACTCGATGGAAAATGCAGAGCAAGACATGCAAGCGCGAATGTTAAAAGAGCAGCAAGTTGAAGCGTCACGCGTGATTGAATCAATTCAAGCAGCGCTTGTTGTTGATAGTGCGTTGCTTAGCGAAGCTGAAATTGGCGAAATTAATCATGCCATCACAGCACTTGCACAAATAAGCCAAACAGGTAATGCCGATGAAGTTGAAGCGGCAATAGAAACATTAAATAATAGCACCGCCTTATTTGCTGAACGTAGAATGGATTCCTCTATTAAAACAGCACTATCTGGCCATTCAGTTGACGAGGTTTAGTTAAATGCCACAAATTATATTTTTACCCAATGAAGATCTTTGCCCTGACGGTGCAGTAGTACAAGCCGAAAAAGGCGAAAGTGTTTTAGATGTAGCACTTAAAAACGACATTGGTGTTGAACACGCCTGTGAAAAAGTTTGTGCATGCACGACTTGCCATATGATCATTCGTGAAGGCTTTGATTCTATCGCTGAAAGTGACGAGTTAGAAGACGACATGCTTGATAAAGCTTGGGGCTTAGAACCCGATTCTCGCCTTGGTTGTCAAGCCTTGGTTGGCGATGAAGACCTAGTGGTAGAGATTCCTAAGTACACGGTTAACATGGTTAGTGAGCGATAGGACAAATTTTTTGAACATTAAAAAGGGTAATAACAGGTTGATGTTATTACCCTTTTTTCGTTTCTGGTGTTTTTGGCTAAAAAGCCTATCGTATGTTCACTTTGGGAAAAGTTAAAAATATCAATGAAATCAATGAAGTATAAACCCAGTTTTTAAATTACCCTCAGACCTTCATTTTTCATTGTATGATCACTTTAGGACATTCTTTGAAGGTAAGTTTGGTCAACATTGTCCCTTAAAACAGAGTGTAGTGATGATGACCAAGATTATATTAAGGGGTCTTCTCGACCTCTATCTCTACATGTCTCACCATTTCAGAAGGTGAACAGTTCAACTTATCACACAAGGTAAAGATTGTTTTTAGGGTAGGTTGTCTCTTACCCCTTTCTAACATGGATATGTAGGTTCTATCTAACTCACAGTCTAGCGCCAGTTTCTCTTGTGAGTAACCAGATTTTAACCTCAAGGTTTTGAGAACCTTACCAAATATGTTTTCTAAATTTATATAATTCATTTTGAAATCATCTTCTAAATGTGACATATTGACTGCGGACTAAAGTCTGACGGACTATAGTCGTCAGTGGTTTTGTTATGAGATTGAGGAATATGTGTGGCTTATAGAGAAAATGTATCAATAGATTTAGTTAGTAAAACACTGACTGAATTGGTGGAGACCTATCATACTGATAAGTCCTGCAATACTAGATGAACTCCAATGTTGTGAGCGTGGCGGTTTAATACTTTCACTATTTAGCATTTTAGCTATTGCCAATTGACCAAGCCCATCATTGTATAAATCAAAAATACGATTTAATAATGCGGCTCTCGTTGGGCATACTATAAACTCATTAGCTTCTTTATTGACAGTGAGCCAAGAAGGGCACATGGCGGTAAGTATTTTACTTTCGCTAATATTACGTTTATTAACCCATGCCGCTTTTAACCGCTCCTGCTTTTTACGTGATTCTTCATGAGCAAGAATAATAGCCGCTGTCATCGTATAGATGAGTCCGGGGTCACGATTCACTCGTTCCCATGAATACACCATTTCATTAGATAACGTAACAATAGTGATATCTTCTTTGAGAATCTGGCGAACAATGTCCTGAGCATCAAGCGGCTCTTGTCTACTTAAACGGTCAAAGTCTTCAATGAGTAGGGTAGAGCCACGCTGTACTTCGCCTGTTTTGATGGCTTCAAGAAAGTGACCTAAGAAACCTTCTTTAATATGCGTACCATGAAAGGCCGACAATCCAAGGTCTTTAATCGTGGTTGATTCATCAAGCTTTAAGTTGTTTTTCTCACAGTAATTCATCGACAATTCAAGCTGTCTACGCTGTGAATCACCGTCAAGTTGATCAGGTGTAGAAAAGCGAATGTATGAATAGGCGAGGGGAGTGTTTTCGATAGGTTGTGCATTGAATTGATAGCTCATGATTGACCTCAAAATAATTTGATTGCTTATGAGCTAAGGTATTGTAAACACAAAAGTCTCCTTGTAAATAGCAAAACCTCAACTTTAACAACATAGCTTAAACGAACGTTTGAATTTTTAGAATGTCTTTATATTTCAATGTGTTAATTTTTATTGATGCGGAGGTCCATGATGGAGTGAGGGGGTTTACCGAACGGACATGTGTCTGATTGATAAATTTTGAGTGATTTGGCTCTGGTTAACTCAGTAAAAATAAATTTTATACAAACTTGATTAATTAAAATGATTGTCTATTTTTACTATGTAAATATGGACGTTAATAAAAATCAAGGATGATTGTTATGAAAGCAATAAAAAAACTCCTGCTAATCAACTTTTCTTTATTGTTGTTGGTGACACCTTTAAGATCTGAGGCGAATACTTGGATTGCGTGGGATTATATTTATGGCAGTGGGGCGCAAGCCACTGCTGGTTCAGCTTTGCAGGCATGTAAAGATGTTGATCCAGGACTTGACCCTGAAGAAGTAAGCCTAGAGCAACAGGGAGACAATTATTATTGTTCTCAAGGAGGAGGGCCTTTTGCTGCTGTTTGTAGGCAAGTAGATTGGTATACAAATACACCAGAAGAATTAGAAATTATTTCTGAAGGTGATGTATTAGATCTTACTTTTAGCTCAAGCTCTCGTGTGACAGGTGATTGTGGAAGGCCAGGATTAAAAGTTGATAATATAAATGAACAGGTTTTAGATATAATATCTGGTGCTGATAGCGATTATGGTAGCTATGCTCACTTAACATCACCAACTATCCTTAAAATGCAAACCCCTCAAAATAACTACTTTAGTGGCAACAGAGAAGAGCAATTAGAGTATATCGGTGAGAGCGGATCTCCTGGGTGGGGAAATATTTTGTCAAATTACAATACAACTGTTGTAATTGAAGATGACGAAGAAATTCCTATACTATCTTTTTCTGGTTCTACAGAAGTTTTGGAAGGAGAATCATTTGAATTGACACTGTCTTTGAACATAGCTACAGATACTGGATTCGTCATTAGATATAATTTAAACGATGCAACTCATCTTACTGAAGAGGGAGTTTCCATAAGTGGTGTTGGCAGTTTCACCTCGACCATTGACGCTAGTTTATATTCTAATAAGGTTGATTTACCTCGACAATTTCTGACAGGTAATAGTGAGGATAATGAAAAATTCTCTGGTGATAAACAAATTATAATCACTGCTGAACTAGTTAAAAATGGAGTCTCATATTCATCAACACAACATAGTTTCATTATTTTAGAAGATGATCCCGTGGAGTTAGAAGAGGAACTTGGATATGAGTGTCCAATGACAGAACACCCTGTGAATATACGCTCGGGTAACAAATATCTTCGTCATGTCGATGCTGAGTTTTATAATTTTGGGAGAAGCTATCAAATTGTTCGGCATTATAATAGTTTTACAAATGAATGGTCGTTTGAGTTTGAAAAACATTTAAAATTTGATGTAGATAAGATTAAAGTTGTTCAAGGTGATGGGAAAATTATTAGTTTTACTGAAAATGCAGGTGTTTATATTCCCGATATAGCAACACGAGTTGAGTTGACAAATGTAGGTGGCTTTTACTTTGTTAATTTATCAGGTGCTTCAATTGAAAAGTATGATAGTTTCGGAAAGCTGCTTTCTAAAACGCATAGAGATGGTAGTAGTCTAAATTACACATATGAACCTTTAAAAAATAGCATTTTAGATTCAGAAAGTAATTTACTGTACGTTGCTAGCTTTGATATCAATGGCAACGTATCTACTATTAGTACTTCTGATGGTGAAACGATAACCTATCAATACATAAGTGACAACTTAACATCAGTTACAAACACAAATGGTCAAAGTAAAACCTACATATACTCAACCCAAGGACTAACACAGGCTGTTGAAAACGGGTATGTAATTAATAATATTACGTATGATTCCAAAGGAAGAGTGACCCAAAGTAAAGTCGGCAACTCAGGAGATTTTGAAACGTTTAATTACGGCAGCTTACAGACAACCGTAACCAATTCTCTGGGTAAAGAAACAATATATAATTATATCAATATTAATGACCGCTTTAAAATATCTTCAGTTGATGGTGTAGCATCTACAAATTGTGTCTCATCAAATACGAGTTATGGATACAACACCAAAGGTTTCCTTATGTCACAAACTGACTCTCGTGGAATAATAACCACCTACCAAAGAGACTCAGAAGGATGGGAGGTAGGGAGAACAGAAGCCTCAGGTACAGCAAATGAACGAACTACTTCTACCTTGTGGGATAAAACCTTAGGTTTGCCACTAACAATTACTACACCTAAAACAACGGTTAACTATACTTATGACAGCAAAGGAATGGTGTTAAAGAAAGAAATTGTACCAACGAATATACAGTTTTAATTAATTATCAGGGAATTAGATATTATGAACTTTTCAAAGTTAACTTTATTTATTACATGTATAACTCTTCTGTCTAATGCATCTGCAACAGAAGAGTCCTTCACATATACAAGTGATTCGCTTATATCTACTATTAACGGAAAACGTGTCGACGTGTCAGATATTACGTCGTTTACTTATGATGTCCAAAACAACTTGAGTAAAATAACGAATGCATTGGGTCAAGAAACTACCTTTAGTAATTACACAAGCAAAGGTAAACCTCGAACTATTATTGATTCAAATAATATAACCACTGAGCTTCAATATAATAGTCGAGGACAAGTAATTTCAACAACGAGAGGAAGTCGCTCTATAACTTATCAATACAATGAGTATGGTTTGTTAACCTCTAGTACACTGCCTTTGGGGGATATTTTAACTTTTATGTATGATGATTCCCGTCGAATATCTCAGATAGTTAATAGTGCGAATGAGTCTATTAATTACACCTATAATACTAAGGGTAATATAACAAACACCCAATATCTCAACTCTGTTGGTGAGGTTGTAGGGAGTTTCAGTTCTTCTTTTGATGAGCTTGGAAGAAAGCTTACTGACACCGCGGGGTATCTAAATCGGACATATAATTATGACACAATGTCTAATTTAACTAGCTATTCTATGGGGAGTAACTCAACCACTAACGATTTTGATGAACTAAATCGTTTAATAAAGGTAACTGATGTATTATTGGGTCAAACCATTTTAACCTACGATGTTAACGACGCTCTAATTTCAGTAACAGATGCAGCTCAAAATCCTACACAATATTCTCCAGATTTTAAAGGCGATAACGAGCAATTGGTGAGTCTAGCCACAGGCACTACTCAATTTACCAATGATGAAGTTGGTAATGTACTAAGTAGAACAGATGCTCGGGGAATAATTACTCAATTTGCTTATGATGCATTAAATAGGCTTGTGTCAGTAAACAATGCAGGGAGTGAGGAAGATGTCACGTTTAATTATGATAATAGTCAATCAGGACGCTACGGCATTGGTAAATTAACATCAATTGTGCAACTTAATGATTCAATCAATTATTATTATAATGAGTTTGGTGAAACCACGAAAACAACAATAGCTATTGAAGGTCACCATTATAGTGTTTCGTACAATTATAATAATGGGTTACTAACAAAAGTAGTATACCCAAGTGGTCGGGAAATTATTTATACGTATAACACTATTGGTCAGATAGTCAAAGTCGATAGCTTTTATCAAGGAGAATCACTTACATTAGCAGATAGTATAAATTATTTACCTCAAGGGGCTGTTAAGTCATTAACATACGGTAATGGTAAACTACTCACTAATACTTTTGATATGGGGTATTTTTTAACAAGTAGACAAGTGACTGACGTGGTTGACTATACATACTCTTATGATAGTGGTGGGAATATTGATTTAATCACAAATAATTTAGAGGTAGCTAATAGCCTAACGTTAACCTATGACCTTAAGCATCGACTTACCGATGTAACAAAGAACCTAACTAATAGTCAGTTTACGTATGATGAAACAGATAATAGGGTTAGTAAACAAGTTGATGGTGAACTTGACAATTATAGTTATGAAAATACAAAACTAACGACGTTAAATAGTGAAACATTAACTTATGATAATAACGGTAATCTAGCTCAAAAAGGAAGTGACTTATTTACTTATAATTTAGCTAATCGATTGTCGTCAGTGATAACTGCTTTTGGGACATATAATTATCTTTACAATGCCTTAGGCCAGCGTATACAAAAGAAAAGTGTTGATGTTGATATTCATTATGTATATGACCATTATGGGCAGCTAATTTATGAAATCGATATTGGCACAAATATAACGACTGAATATGTATATTTAAACGGTAATCGATTGACGTTTCATCAAGGTAAGTTTTCGTCTGGTAAGATTATTATTGATGACAATGATGAAAATGTAACGGTTGATGGAGAATGGAAGTTAGTGACTAAAAGAAAAAAGAAAGGAAAAAAGAAATTTAAAGGAATTGGTTATTTAAAGTCACCTAAAGGTAATGGAGAAAACTCTGTTGTTTGGCCAATACTTAATGTAGTTCGAGGTCAATATCAAGTTTATGCTCGTTGGGTGAAGAAGCGTAAAAATGCCAGCAATGCACCTTTTTCCATCAATCATGCATTAGGTCAGGATATCATTCGTGTTGACCAATCTAAGACAGGTAGTTCTTGGCAGCTATTAGGAAGTTACACATTAGATGCAGAATCTAGTATTGCATTAAGTAATGATGCTAATGGTAATGTAATAGCTGATGCAATCAAAATTAAGCCTCTAGATGGTGAAGCTATACTTACTTCAGATGACTACTTTATTCATACTAATCATTTGGGTGCACCTGTAGCTTTAACAGATGAGAGTGCTAAAAAAGTGTGGCAGGCAAGTTATGCACCGTTTGGAAAAGCAATAGTAAATGATGACTTTGATGGTGATGGTTTGGCCGTAGTATATAATTCTCGACTTCCTGGGCAATATTGGGATGAAGAAAAAAGTTCTTATTACAACTACTTTAGGGATTACGACCCCGAATTGGGGCGCTATATTCAAAGTGACCCGATTGGTTTAGCGGGTGGTATTAATACTTATGGGTATGTTGGTGGGAATCCTATATCCTATTCAGATCCGAGTGGTTTGTGCCCATGGTGTGTTGTAGGAGGTGTTATTGGTGGAGGTTTGAATGCCTGGTCACAATATAATTCTGACGGTCCTTTTGATTGGGGATCGTTTGCAGCATCAACAGCAACAGGTGCTTTAGGTGGAGGTCTTGGTAACCTAACCAAGGGATTATCATGGGGGAAAAATATCGCTGCAAATGCATTTGGTAGTGGTGCTATTGGCGCAGCCGTAACTGCAAGTAAAAATGAGCTAACTGGAAGTTGTGATAGTATTGAAAACTCATTTTTAAATGGATTTGTTTTTGGTGGATTGGGATCGGGTGTAGGAAATGGTACGTCTGGTATTATTTCAAAAATGAATCAATCATACTTTAATTCACTTCCTCTATCTCAACAGTTGTTTTTAAGTTCCAATGCATTGCATGGACTTCCTAACTCTCATCTGATAACTGGTGGTGTGACTATTGGGAATATTGTTGGTGGAGTTATTAGTAACCTACCTGTCAATGTTAGTGGAAATGGAAATTAGTTATGAATAGTAAAATGATGTACGTAATCTACTTAATTTTATTTCCAATTGCGGGTATCGGGGTTGGTTATGTTTTCTATTGGGTCTATTTATTACTAGGTAATAATGCATCTGATATGGTGTTTGATATGTTTATTGTTGTTTGGTTTTCTTTTGGAGTCTTTGCCGGATTATTCGGTTGTAATTGGCTGCGAAAAATAAACAGACAGATTCACAAGAAATAATTATGACCATTTCTTACTAATATATATTGATTTGAATCCAAAGCCTCGCTAGCCGGGGCTTTTTGTTTTTGGGTGTCTGAAATTTCAATAATTAAATCTGATTCAGATACTTCATAAATTGAGGGAAGTTATATAGTGATATTGAATTAACAAAAGGAAATAGCTATGAATAGTATAACTGAACTACCCTCACATATTGAGGTGCTAAGAGAAGGCACTACAGAGTCTATTAGACAGTCTTTATTTAATCGAAAAGCAGATAATCTCGATAAAAAAATTTGGCCTAGTGAAAATCTCGTTATTGATAAACTTTTAAGTAGATTTGATGAAATTGAGTGTTTTTGTTTGCAATTAAATGAAAAGTTTAATTTTATGGAACGCTACTCGATTTTAGATTGTTTGTTAGGTATTTTGGCAATAACTAAGCCAAGTGATTTACAGAAATCTAGAGAAGATAAAAAATCACTGCAAGAATTGAATAGAAAGATTGCAAAACAGGCATTTGATTTAGCAGAGCTTATAGAAAAAAGAAGTGAGTTGAATAACTCAACACAAATGAGCAGTAACACTTATTATTCAATTTCTGATGTAATTAATGACGCTGCCCAAGATAATTATCTTTTTCAATCAAACCCGAAAAAACAATTTAACCAACTGTTCTATCAATATGATTTAAAGTATTGGCCAAATATAGCTCAGGTAATCGATGCGATTGGTATTGATGCGGATTGTGCCGATATTGAAGCAAGCGACTCTATAACTGAAGCAGGGACTAAATCAACACGCTCATCAGTTGTAGACACCATTAGAGCTTTTTTTACCGCTTTAAAAAATTATGAAAATAGGCATCATAATATTTCAGTAAAAGTCATGAACATGTCGAATCAATGTTTTACTTCAATATTTAATATCGGTCTTGCACTTGGGCCTGATGAAATTATTAGTGATGATCAATTTAAAACAGCAAAACATCGAATAAAAAAAGAAATGAATATTAGGTAAATTGAAAACAAAATAGGATTAAAATCCTATCTGCCTTTATGGAAAAGCTAATAATAATTCAGAACGTTGGTAGCATTAACTTTCAGATTTTACAGCGTTTTAATTATTGATACATGTTGAAATATACAGTTATTGGCTATATGTATAAGATAACTTTTGCAGCAATTCACTTCTTACTAAGATACAAGATACAAGGTACAGCTCTATGGCTACGGAAAAAACTAAATTTTCACAAAAACAGTTTTTAAAAGGACGTAGGCCGGAAAAGTTTTCTGACTCATTTGAAAAAGAAGTAGGTTCATTAGAAAGGCCAGTACTGGAGCATTATCTTGCTACTTTAAATAAACGCAGCCAAGAATTAGAATTTGAAGATTTTGCCAAGAGACTATGTGAAAAAATAGTATGTCCAAATTTGTTGGAACAGACAGGCCCTGTTGCTGGTGGTGATGGAAAAACTGACACTCAAACATTTCCCGTCTCAGAGCAAAATAAATTGTTATGGTTTGAAGGTATAAATGATACCTCTCACAAAGAACGATGGGCCTTTGCCGTAAGTACTAGAGTTGATTGGGATGTTAAATGTAAGAGTGATGTTCGAAAGATTAAAGGCACAGAAAGAGGATATAAGAAAGCGTATTTCGTTAGTAACCAATATGTTAAATCTGACCAAAGAGCAAAAATTGAAGACTTATTGGCTAAAGAAACAGGTCTTGATGTAATAATTTTAGATTTAAGTTGGATTTTAGATCAGGTTTATAAAAATAAGCTTGAGCAAATAGTTATTGATACGCTGGCCATGCCTGTAACTTTTAGCAGAGAGAAGCATATTGGTTCAAATGATTATATAAAAAGCCAAGAACTGGATGAACTTAATGAAAAAATTAACCAAGAAGTTAACCCACAAGAGATAACTAATGAACAAGTTGGTTGGTTTTTACAAATAGCAATTTTGAATGCTGAACTTGAGAATACAGAAATTGAAGTAGAGGGTTTATTTGAAAGAGCTATAAAAATTGCTAATAAATTTGGTAATAACCAGCAACTTTTGGACGCACATTACCACTACGCTTGGAAATCTCATTTTTGGTATGAAAATCCATCTACTTTTGAAGAACATTTGATTTTGGCTTTCCAAGCAATTGAAAAATCGACTAGTTCAGCAAAGTGGGAAAAGGTAGTTACTTTACTTAATGTTGCAATTGGACATGCTAAAATTACAGGTGTTTCATTATCAAATGACATTTTGGAAGTAAAAAACAAAGTTATAAAGCTTATCACCAAAATAGCTGACGATGAGACGAAACCTAGCAATTCTTTATACGCACAGACTCAACTAGCCATTTTTGAATTGCAAAGCCTAAACTGTATTGAAGATGCAGGACCTACTTTTAAATCTCTTCACGATATTGTTCAAAGAAGTGAATCACTTGTTGGCTATCCTTTTGAACAGGTTTTCTATTTAATTTCCGCTGTTGATGATATTTTTATGGAGATTGAAGCATACGAAGATTTACTAGACTACTTAACTGAGCAGTCTTCTAAAAGAGATGGTGATGTTGCCGCTTCGTGGAATTACCTTAAAAGAGGTGCAAGAAGGTTAGAGTCAGGTAAACCATATCAAGCCATTAAGTTAATTGGAAAATCATTGGCCGGGTTATATAAAGAAGAGTCATCAAGTGAAATGATCTTTGCTATGAGAATGATATCAGCGGCCTATGAGAGTGTTGGTTTACCTTGGGCATCTAGAGCTAGCATGTTATTTGCGGCATCTATGTTAACAGACAAATATTGGAAAAGAGATGAACTGAGTATTGAACAAGTAAACGCTTATGTTCGATTAAGCTGGATGGAATTGCAGCTAGGAAGATTAGGCCAGTCTTTACTCTGGTTTGAATTGGCACTGATTGTCCAGTCAGGTCTAGATGATAACGTCATTACTGAAAACGAAATCATTAACTTTGATGGGTGTATAAGTCATCTAATCCTAAATACCCCTTTTTTAGACTTACCCAATTTAACATCTCTTCCTAACCTATTGGATAAGCTTGGGTTACAGAATTCAAGAGGAATGCTGCTTTGTGCTTTAGGGTATGAAGATGATTTCTCTAGTGAGTATGAGGTCACTATTGATCAAAAGCATCACGACTTTTTAATCATGGTAAGAGACATTGACCTTGGAAAAGATATTAGGATATTCAATGATATAATAGGTAAGCGTGGTGATATTAAATCTTATCTGTTAGGGGGTGAAATATCCATTAACTACCCTCAGAAAACACCTTTCATTGAATTGGCCGAGTCAATTTTAGCTATGCTAGAAGGACTATTGGCTACAGCATGGGTTGATGACTTTTTCCCAATAGAGTCTTCTATTTCAATTGAAATAATTGCAGATGATGACGATGATATTTGTATTACTCATGATATTGAAGATTTAGATCAAAATTTACATATAGAGATAACGTGTTCAAACTTTAACATTGAAGAAATGAATCTTTCTGCCCAACGTGAGATTCAGCAATGGTTCACGGAGTTTTCAATAGAAATACTATCAAGATTTTTTTACATTAAAGATCCTGAAAGGCTATTAGAAGCAATGTTTAAAGATGATAGGGCTATAGAGAGATCATTATCTTTTGGCACAAGCTTTATGGCCTTACACAATATTCAAGGTCATGATTTTGTTAAAAGAGTTAAAGCTTTATTTAGTAATATTGAAGATAAACAATATACTTTAGTTCGGAAAGTAGCTTGGGATATCGGTTATCCAAAGAATAAAGAAAGCCAAAATACCAATGAAACATCAAAAAATGCTGTGAATTTCTCTAGTCAAAGAGAAAGAATTGGCCATCAAGACCTTATTATTAATGGCATTATTAAACCTCGCTTGTGGGACAAAGCTAAATGGTCTGGTGTAGGTTTTAGTCAATTCCCCACTAAAGAATTGGGCTTAGATTTGTTGTTTGGTAATGGTGATGTGGGTAAAAAAATTATTGAAGGATTAAAGGAAGAGCTTGGGAAAGAAGATCTATCGAATCGATTAAGAGTATCAATAATTAAAGGAGTCTCTGCAAAAGAACCTTGCAATTATAAGGTTGTATTGTCTGAAAACTTCACAAAAAATCATGATAGAAAATTAATAATGTCAGTTTCTAGAATTCACACTATGACCCCTAAAACATTGGATAATTTAGATCGGTTTTTATTAGAGTTTAGCTCTCAAAAATCATTTATTTTGGGCTATGGAACAATGAAAGCTGGGCAATATGTTGCTGGCTTCGACACTTTAACTAGTGGGATTAAAATTAATAACTTAGTTGTATTGGAAGCATGGCAAGTTGGAACAAATGACATTGAACAAACGGCAATAACAATAGATGATGATCCTATTATTCCTCAAGGGGTCACTAACGCTCCTATCATGGATGTTTTAAAGGCTAAGAAATAGAAATATCCAATTTGCTCTCAAAGCCAGCGGAAGCTGGTTTTGCCTATCTGCCACTTAGTGAAAATAGTCGTTTGGTGTCAAATTGAGTTGGTTGATCATCTCTGGGCTGAAGCCGTTGCGTAGTAACTCAAAATCTTTCATATCAATTTTGGCCTTTGAGCCATTACCTATTAGTTGATAAATACTGCCGCTTTCAGTGAAGATCATTTGGCTTTTTATGCTGATTGATTCGATGCTAGAAGTACATACATAATCACCTTTAAAAAAACGGCAAGTCATATCATCAACTACAGTCGCATAAATAACTTTACCAACCAATTCGTTATCGTCCATAACAGAAACAATTTTCCAGTCTGAAACTATCGTGTTCATCGTCTTATCCATCATACTTAACCAAGGTTAATGATAAAAAATCAATGTTAAAGTCGCCAATAATGGATGGATCTAAAACGTAGTATTTGAGCAAGAAAATATTATTTCACAACAAAAGCTGCTAAGGTAAAAGTGCCTTAACTTAAGCTTGTTTAGTAAATAATTAACATAATAATAAATCAATACTCTTATAAAACATGGTCCACGTTATTGTATTTTTATGGTCCAACCAATGTGGATTAACGGTCTATTGGCGGTGGATTAAAGTTCCTTGAACCCCGTATTTTACAGCTCTAAAGTCCAGCGCCTAAGACCAGTCAGTTCATTTATCCTTTACCATTAATTCAGTTATCGTGGACCAATAATAACGTTATATTATTAAACTAAAAATAAATAAGAGGATAGATTTAATTTGCTAATGATTACTTGAAGTGTGGTTGTCGAAAACTTCTACAGGAATGGTTTTAATGCTGTCTTCGATCTTCGTAAAATTTTAAAAGGCTTTCTATTTTTATTTTCATTACTTCTGCTTTTGCTAATGGAAACTTTACTTCAAATAATTCATTAAACATTTTGCCAGCTAACAACTCTGCATTTGTTGGTCTAGTTTGTTGCCAAATGATTAGCTGAAAAATGACTGTTATTAATAAAGCCGTGAACCCATCGAGATTGTTTAAAAGGTAAAAAGAAATACGTTGTTGCTTGTAGGATTGTTTTACTACGGATCTTAAGTCACTAAAAGTTGAATTCTTATATATTGGTTTGGTGATAAGTTGAAGTCTGATTGATTTTGGAAGCGCGTTGATAATTTTGAAAGGCTTGGTGAGCAATAAAGAGTTTTGTTGTAGTAAAAGCCATAAGCAATGATTCAGTGTTGAGTAGCAGCGATAATTAGTGGCTTTGTTGAAGTTTCTGAAGCTAACTTTTGATAAGGCTGTGCCAGTTAACCTCTTTCTGTAATCTCCATTCCTTATTTCATTTTCTGTTGTTATTTGTTCCTGTTTTAACCTTGGATAAAGTTCCTCTAGAGAATTGATATTATTACGATTCATGTATTCCAAAAGTGCAAACTGAGATGACATAGATCTGATCTCATTTGATAACGATTTATAGCCACTGTTATTCCATGCTTTGCAAGCGAGAGTTTTTTTATTAAAAGACAAAGTATTAGATTCAGTTAAGAGAACACCTTCTTCTTGCCTCGCATAGTTAGCAATATTCGCTTGTCTTTTTAAGGAGTTATTACCCTTATTCGTGGTTTTATTATTTTCCATTACATGTAAAAAGCTTTCCGTTCGATATTTTTAATATTCAGTATAGCCTTAAATAGATGAGGATAGGTTCGGAAGGTTTTTACCATGACAGAGATAGAGCTTAAAGCGTTAACAAAGAAAATCGAGTGCGATTTACTTAAGTTATTTGGGACACCAATTCTAACCGTCAGTGATTTGAAAAAAGCCATGAACTATTCCAGCACTGCTGCTATTCATCAAGCTGTTAGTAAAGGCATATTTCCTATTCCCGTCTTTAAAATACCAAACCGCAGGGGACATTTTGCGTTAACGGTAGAAGTGGCTCGTTTTATGGCGCTACAGGCTACGGATAATATTCAAAAAGTAGAAGGTAAAGATATGAATTGACGTAATCGTTTGAGACGCAAATAAAAAGCCCCTCGTGGGTTAACACAAGAGGCTACGTTTTGATTTTGTCGTTTGAGACCCGACACCATCAATACTAGTCAAGCTATAGCTTTTGTCAAGAAATCCTCTGATTTCTTGAGGGAGATTATTGATGGATAAAAACATGATATCAGGCGAAAAAGCACGACTTTTGCTTAAGCTTAAGTATTTATCTCCATGGTCTAATCGTGCAATAGCTCGACATATAGAGGTAAGTCACCAAACGGTAAGCCGTTACTTTAAGTCTGCTTTAACGGCTGGTTTAACATGGCCTAAGGTTAAATCACTTGATAACGATGAGCTAATTACCTGCCTTTTTCCTAATTATCCATTTAGAAAATCAAACTTGATCCGTCCAAATTGTGCTGAGGTATATAAGCGGTTAAATGACAGAACACATGAAAAGGGAAATTTAAAGAAAGAAGATTATTGGCGCGAATTTTTACTTGAACATGGTGCGTTAGGCGTTGGTCGTACTACCTTTTACAACGACTTGAAATCATATCGTGATGATTCTGATCGCAGTATGACGCAATTCAAAGCACCTGGAGATTATTTCTTTTGCGATATCGCAGGCTCTAAAGTTTACATAGGGATAAACAAGGACATTCCCGTTAGTTTATTTGCAGGTGCATTTGGTGATTCAGATCTTGCGTTCATGAAAGGCTATGTTAATGAAAACCAAGAATCTTGGCTCAATTTTATAGAGCAGGTGTTTATTGATGTAAATGGTGTTCCGGTTTTTGTTGTAACAGACAATGCCGCAGCTTTACGCACAAGCAGAAAAAACACTAAAAAGATTACGGCTCAGTATCGAATGTTCTCTGAACACTATGATTTTATTACTTTTGATATTCCAATTCGAAGTCCACGATATAACTATCGCGCTGAGCGAACTGTTAGAAAATTTGTCGATGCTATTTTAGCTTATGCACGAGAGCTTACATTTTTAGATTTAGATGATTTTAACACTTGGCTTCAAAGTAAGGTTAAAGAAATCAATAACAAAATTTCACCTAAAACGAATGATACCAGTACACAGCGCTTTTTAGTTCGTGAGCAACAAGCACTCAGAGAGTTAAACAGCAAACGCTTTCCTCTCCCGATTGAAACGCATGTTATTACGGTTCAAAAAGATTACAAATTTGTCTTTGAGGGTGGTCATTACTCGATACCAGAAAACTTAAAAGGTCAAAAAGTAACCGTTATTGTTACTAAAAATGAAGTGGAAATAAAATACAAAACCAAAACTGTTTGTATTCATACCCGCCTTAAAAAAGGTGAGAGAGATTCAATGAAACCAGAGCATATGCCCATGAATCATCGAGTGCTCGTTGAGCAAAATAAAGCGCATTTTATTGAATGGGCTAGTCAAATTGATGCATCTGTTGTCACTTTAGTTGAAGCGCAATACAAAGGCGCTGGAGAGCCTGATTATAAAGCAAGAAAGGCTTGTTTGCAGATACAAAGGTTAGCTAAGAAAGGTGAGTTTGATAAATACGTAGAAACTTGCCAGTGGGTGGTTTCACTTGGGCGTTTAACCGTAACTGCTTTCTCTGACGCTTTACAAGCCAATGTAACCTCGAACGAAGGGCTTCAAGAAGCCTATCAGTTATATCAACAGCAAACCCAAAATAACAATGGAGGAAGAAAACACCATGTACACTAATAAAGCGATAATTTCCCGTAGCAAAGATGTTCGCATGGGAGGGCTTGGGCGAGCTTATGTTCGCCTTCGTTCATCACCCTCATTTGAGCCAATGAGTAAAGATGAGTTTTTCTTCTCTATGCTCGATATTGTCAGTGAAAATCAGGATATTCAAAAGGTAGAGCGACTTAAGCGCCAAGCCAAATTGCCTTATCCGTGTGCTGAGGTTTCTGATTTTGATTTAAAGCAGCAACCCAGTATTAAGCGTAGTCAAGTTGAACATTTGCTTTCGTTAAATTGGATAGCCAAAGGACAACATCTAGTTATTCATGGCTCAGTAGGAAAAGACAAAATTAAGTTTGGTTGTGGCTTTGCCAATCATGCGATAGAACAAATGCATCCAACAGAACATCTTGAGTTTAATCAATTAATTTTCGAACTGCGCTTAGCACAGAAAAATAATGAATTAACTGAATTATTTGAAAAACTATCAAAACTAGATCTATTGATGCTTAGCAACTGGCATTTAGATGAGTTAGAGCTGGTTGATATGTACTTGTTGTTTTCACTCTTGGAAACGGTTCTGCCATCTCTTTCACTACTTATTACATCTGATCCACCTATACAAGAATGGGCGAATAGCTTAGATGAGCCGTTGCTATCAAGTCGCTTAACCGAATTGGTATGCGATAACGTGCGCGAACTCAAGTTTAGAGAAGTTACTAAAGTTTCACACTAATAAGTACAACGTTAAATGAGGAAATACTGATGAATAATTTATCTGTATCAACTGAACATTCAATACCGTTTTCAAATCCACATGTGGAAAATAGTCACTCTGTCGTTAGCAATGTTCCTGTCAGTTTTGTTGCACAATATAGTAATTGTTTAGCACATTGCCCAAGAATAAAAACCTACCTTGTAAAAATGCTGGGTATTGATGAACTGAGCCTATCTACCTATAGCATTGGTTATTGTGATACCGCAGTCTTTGAACATTCGTTATTCAAAGGCTGTATTACTTTGCCTTTGGCATATGACGATAATACGGTTGAACTATTTGGACTTAAAATAATACCAACAGAAAGTGACAGTATTGGCTCTGTATTTAATCCTATTTATCAGCCTATCTTCACGCTAGAAGCGCTTGATAATGTCGCTATCAAATGTGATTCACCACTTGATGTGATTGCTTTTAACGAACACGGCTACAAAAATACTTTTTGTGAATTCGGTAGCTGCTTGTCAGAAACGACCATTGATGAGTTAAAGCAACTGGGTACATCAACCATCGTTTATTTTACCAGTGTACTAGGTGTTAGCTTTGATATTGCTGAGGCAAGTTATATTGCTCAACGATACGGTATAACTTTATGTGAGGTGAATTTACCTTTTCTTACTCGGCATATTGGCGAATGGGATACCTTTCAATGGCAGTTGTTTGATAAACGTTTAACGTGTGCATTATCTAATGTAGGTATGCGCAATGAACGCTATCAAGCTTAATTGATGTAGAACTTTCGGTAATGCATAACTCTGAAATCACACCAAAGATTAACATTGGAGAGCGAATTGCCTATCCGCTTTCCAGTGATGATGCCTGTTTAAGCATGGTGTCTAGTGATGATGCAATGCTTCAGGTGTCGATGAAGTTTTATCATCAAGAATTACTACAATCTGTTGATGCGATAGAGTTTCTTAAAAATAGAGCAATATACAGCGATAAGGTTATCGAACATTTTAATTTAGGTTTCTCCAATAGAAAGTTAGGGCTTGAATTACAAAAGTTATCTAAAAATGATGAGGAGATAAGCCGAGGCGCATTACAGCGTTTAGGGCTATTAAAATCTACAGGGCATGAACTGTTCTATGGTGCTGTTACCTTTCCTTTATTAAACCAACAAGGGCATATTGTTAGCTGCTATGGAAGGCGTATAACAACAGAGTCTAAACCTAGAAAAATTTACCATAGACATTGGTACTCTGATGGTATCGGCTTTTTTAATTGCACCGCTTTAAAAGATAATGAGCAACTCATTTACTGTAAAAACCCCATTGATGCACTGAGTTGGTGGGTCAATGGTTTTACTCATGCCATTTCTACTATTGGGAGTAGTGACTTCAATGAACAACATGCAAAGTTACTCAAGGATAACGGTATAAAAACGATTTATTTAGCAATGGGGACAACAAAAAATACGTTAATTGAAGCTAGACGTATTGCAAAATTACTTAAGAGAAAGCGCATCGCGGTAATGCTGGTGTTATACCCCAACGGCTTTGATGCGAATAGCTTCATTACCCAGGAAATTAACCCGAAAGATGAGTTGCAGCAGTTACTCAATTCATCACATCGTTATATGGTGAACTAATATGAAAGAATTAATTAAAAAACTCAGTACATTAACTGACTGTTTAGCTTTTTACATCGAAGACTGTATGGCGAGAGGTCAAAGCAATTCAACCGTTAACACGAAGAATAACCTCGTCTTAATGTTTATCCGATGGGCAGTGACTCAGGGGATTGAACGTATTCAAGACATTGACTTATATGTGATGGAAGATTATCGAAAATATGTATCGGCCTATCGAAAACCTAAAAATAACGAACCCTTGTCGATTGTTACTCAGGCACAACGTTTGATTGCCTTAACAACATTTTTAGACCGAATGTTTTACTACGATATTATCACTGATAACTACTTTTCTAAGTTTACGTTGCCCAGAACAGGAAGACGGTTACCAAAATTCGTTCCTGATGAAGAGCAAGTTGAATTAATTATTAACCAAGCATTGGTTAAGGGAAAGATTGGTATTCGAGATAGAGCTATCATTGAAGTGTTTTATGCTTCAGGCATTAGACGAAATGAATTGGCTAATTTAGATATTCGACATGTAGATGCTAAGAAGTTAAACCGTCACAGTTCGAAAAGGCAAAGGAAGTTATGATAGAACGATCCCAATTGTGCAAAGAACAATTGATGCACTGAATGACTACCTTGAGAATGTAAGACCTGAATTAGCAACATTTGAAAGTGGTGATGCATTGTTTCTAGGTATGACTGCATATTCTCTCCAGCTTTGATCACCCAATGGCATTAACTTTGATCGCTTATTCTCATTAAGCTTTGATCACTAAAATCACTTGTAAATGATCACTTTTGTGCTCTTAATGATTTTGCCGAT